>LWDU01031863.1_pt1 | contig 87830 bp, 48 predicted proteins | sample 727161 | NCBI WGS metagenome assembly LWDU01 (sample SAMN04566230, study PRJNA314399) | hydrothermal vent metagenome | isolation source: deep sea hydrothermal plume seawater | place: Mexico: Gulf of California, Guaymas Basin | collected 2004-07-11
TGGGGCGACATCACCCGTCCCAGTCTTTGCCTCGCCATCTCACAGCGGATGGGTTACTAGCAATTTCTCGATTTCATCATTGACGGGAATAGATGACTCCGACAAGATTCAATTCAGATTCCTAATCTGGACCCATCCCGATGCCACCAACGAAAGACCCGGCTGGTTCATCGACAATGTACAAATCATCAATCAGGGAGTAGATCTGGATGTCTGGCATCACGGTTGCTATACTACAACTTCTACTTCTTGCACCTACAATTCCAATGCATACGGAGTCCTGGAGCAGAACATCGACCTTACGGGGACCAACTCCACCTCCAAGATCGAGTTCAACATGGAGTGGGATCTTGAGGGAGGTTCCAGTGACAACGCATGCGTCGAACTTTCTCTGAATGGAAACACATGGGCCGACATCTCCTCTAGCACTAGCAGCACCTCGTCGGATTGCTCTGTAAGATCGGGATCAATTCCTGGAAACGGATACATTGCCGATGACGGACAAACATACGGGGATCAGAGTGGTGACTTCAGACTAGTTTCATTCGACATACCCACGGGATTCCAGAACCAATCCAGCGTGGACATCAGGATCGTTGTTGACACAAGCACTTCTTTCAATTATGGGAACTATTTCCGAATTCAGAATTGTAGACTATTACGGGAGTACTCTGTTCATAGATGAATTCAACTCATCCTCTACGATGTCGCACTATGGGATGCCAGATTCTCAAGGCAACCCTTCTCCCGATGACTGGATTTATCGAACGATCCACATGGGGGAGAATTCCATAATGCTTGGATTCGAAGATTCAACAGCCAACTCTCCTACAGTTTCCGAAGCCCCAGGATGGTCTAGATCGACCTCTGGGACGTGCAGTAATGACATTTGTAAATTCACCCTAAACAAGGTCTCTACTACCTCGGGACCCCCAAAGACTGGTTCTTTCCCGTATGCATACGGGGTCGGTTTCTCTGGGAATTATGCGAACGGAATTGACGAAGCCAGACTAATTTCGCCTCTCTATGATATCCCAATGAACGGAACCTCCTATCTCACATTTGACCACTGGTCATGTAGTGAGGCTGGTTGGGATGGCGGTGCCGTATTCATCAAGGTAAATGGTGGATCATGGCAGTACTTCGATCCGGGATGGTATACCGGAACAGCATCTTCCTTCGCAGGACACAATCTCCAGGGAATGGGTATCTTTACCATGGATCATTGCACTGGAACAGCTTGGTCCGGCGCTTGGTCTTCAACTAGCGAGATGACAAATCTAAGAGCGAATCTGGATGCTTACAAGGGCGACTCTGTGAAGTTCAAGTTCGCATTTGCTGGTTCATCGATAACGCCGGGGTTCAGGTTTCCAACTATGGCATCCCTGGTAGTTGGCTCAGCCCCTCTCTCACTTTGGATAATGCAAAGCAATTCAATCTGGGATTCGTCGATATTGAGGGCAAGGCAAACGAAGGTGGATGGATTAGTGGATCTCTCCTAGATGCGATTACAGGCGCCCAAGTTCCCGGATTTTCAAATATCTCCTTCCCCTTCAGCCTCGCAGGGGTCGATTCAAACCAATACCCACAGGTCCGACTGAAGATTCACATGGGCACTGATGATCCGGAGCAGTCTCCCAAATTGAAAAGAGTCCTCATCGGTGGGAAGAGAGTTCTGAACGCAGACTCGGGACAAAATGGCTGGGACCTCAGTTCCGGAGTGGAGGTCGTGAATGACCTTCTCAATGCAACTGCAGTCACTGGAACGATTACTTCCGACTTCATCTTCTCATCTCGCCCCATCAAGAGCGTAACAATTCAAGGCAACATTTCGAGCTATGTGTCCGTAACTGTTTACGACAAGTTGGGCAATTCTCTGGGCTCTGCAAATAAGGGGGGAACAATACAATTCTCACACCAGCAGGTAGGTTTCTCTGCATCTGTCACTTTGCCTACCAATGGCTGGATCGATGTCCTAAGAATTTCCTCAACCTTCTCTGACCCACCTTCAAACTCTCGTTTGGATGTTTTGAATGACGGAACCGACGAGTGGACCTTCCCGATGTTCGATAACGATGATTACGCCTATGGAAATCTCGGATGGCAGTCCTGGATGACTCTCGGAGACTCCGTCTCCAGAAGCACCTCCATCTCCCTGGACGGCTCAAATTCTCAGAGTCTAACTGTGTTGATTCCAGAATCAGCAACCGTAAACTCTGGTCTCGTTAGCATTGCTCCAGACGCTGATGGTTTCGAGGCACCTGTTACGGTATCCATTGCCGGCTCGTCAGTTTCAGGTGGGAGTGGGAACTCCCCATTCACTAGTGTCCTCAGTCTGGCACAAATGTCCGGCATCGGGCTTCTTAGCGCGACGCATACACAATCATCCACCGGGAGAGATTGGATCGAAGTTCCGTTATCTGTGACTTCAACTTCTGCACAAATCGTATCCGTCTCTTCAATCGGTTTCGGATACCTGTTCTTCGAGAATGTCACGGATCTGGGGCCATCCATAGGAAACTATCTGGACGGAATCGCTGATATCGATTTCGAAGAGGACACCGACATCCCCCTGAGCATCACTTCTGACTACGGGGCAATTTCAGTCGATGGGTCGGTTATTTACGACTTCTTGTTCGTAAATAGGGATTTCACCGTCCCAAATACCCTCTACCCCGATGGAAATCTTGTGGAGATAATCACGAGTCATCATCACCTGACAGATAATTCACAAATCTCCGATATCACCCTCGTCGGGACATCTTCCGATGGAAACTCAATCGGTTTCATGGTCCAGAATGGAGCAGACGGATTATGGGGGTCGGGTTCATCACTGGCTCAGTTCTCTCAGACCTCTGGGACCTCATTGGCACCACTGGATGCCAGTGCTGCCTATGTCACCGAGTCCACTCACAGTGATGGGTACGTTGACATCGAAGTTCATTGGCAATTCAGTATCGACTGGAATTGGGATGACGTGGACAAAATTGTGTGGGTGGCTCGCGCAAATGATGTTAACGGCGACACGATTTGGCCATCTACCTCTCAGAGTGGCCAATCAGGTGAGAACGCTGTCGAGAACGACTTGCAGATCGACTCCTTTGAGATTAGGGATGAGTTTGACAGAGTGATATCGAATACATACGATACGCTGTTTTACCCATTCCCCATTCAAGAGGGAGGTATCCTCAATATTTCTGGAACGGTTCGCTTCCAGGATGAAGCAGGAAAGAGGCCATCTTCCAATGATTTCTCAGTAGCACTAAATCTCTCAGGAGCGATTTATCCCCTGCAGACTGATGAAGAGGGGGCATTCTATGGTTTGATCTCACCACCTAGCGCAAGCTCAATGTCCCTCTCACCTCTGATGCTTAGAGTCGGGCCATCAAGCTCTACAAATGGGGCAGAAGATACTACGGGAGTCCCACCGATCGTTGATATCGTGGTGGACACAAATCCTCCAGTAGCCGGCGCAATGCAAGTTCAGACCCCAATTGGCCTTCAGTTTGTAGATGGGATGGTCGTACCTCCGACCACCTTCTCCCCATACATCACAATTAGTGAGGAAGAAGCCAGAGGGGAAACTCTGACTCTTTGGTACTGGAGGGAAGGAATCGATGATCAGAATGGGGATGGGGCGGCCGACGAAGGCGAGTACCAGTATCAGAACAGCGATCTGAGCGTGGGCCTAACTGGGGAGCAGCAAGTTCAATTCATGGGCATCGATGTCTCTTCTTTGGACAATGAAATGATACACCTGTACATTGAGGGAACTGACTGGGCTGGATTGAGCTACCAAGATGGTGGGACAGGTGGTGGGCATGGTGCCGAGAACTCATGGGCTTCCGTAGTTGTGGCCGAGGACGTGTTGGTGGAATTCGCAGGTGTAGAACTCGGAACCGGTTCTGGCGGAGGGTCCACATTCTCTTTGGACAGACTCACGCAGGACAGCATCGACTACTTCCTAATCCCAGGAAAGGAACACACGTTCAAGGTCCGCTTGGATGAGCCAAACGGTTTCCAAACCATCGACAATATCACCGTATTCCTATGTGGATATTCCAGTGATTTCGGTGTTTTCTCATATGAACCATTTACTTCTACCCTATCCAGCCCAAGCAATAGCATGCTTCAAACAATTAGTGCAAGCACTGAGTACATCACTTCTTCCGTAACCGAGTTGAGTGTTAGGTTCAAGATGTCATGGGACATGCCATTCGAGGAGCAAGATTTCGACTGTAAGCCAAGAGTTCTTGTTGAGGATGGCCTGGATCAGATAGAGTCTGCGGTCCTCAGCTCACTTTCATGGCGCTTGGATAACAAGATTATAGCGATTCCAAGCTACGCTGAGGATCTAACAACTCCAATAATCCCAGCTTTCGGAACATCTCTTTACCTCGGTAAGGGAGATGCGTTCTCAGTAAGCGGGTCGGTGTACCACGAAGGAACAGGAGTCTTGATTTCCGAAGTCACCCCTGACTTGACAGTCATGCTATCAATGGTATATGGAAGCGGAAATTACGAGGCGTTCGGAGCAGTCGACTCGTTCGGAAACTTTACCGTCGAGATGGTACTCCCCAACTTCCAGCCAGTTGAACCAATTATGATGCTAACTACTACTCTGATTGGTACTCCTGGTTCTTCACACTCTGTGGCAAATACTGATGCTTCAGCAACTGTCGACACAAAGCCCCCAACCGCTTTGTTCAACGTGGAGAAATATCCGGACTCTTCCCTCACTGTCATCGAAACAAATTCCATGGACGCGGTCTTGGTCACGATTACAATCAACGAAGAGATAGGTATGAACTACGGACCCCTGCAAGTGTCTTGGGCGTTCCAGAGAAATGGTCAAATAATCTCTGGAACTGAAGAAAATGGCGAAATTCTTTGGTTCTCCGGCACAGAGGGTACGGCCGTATACCAAGGGGAGATTGACTTCTCTCCATCTCTTGTGTTCAACATCGAGGATGGCGACAAGGTATCATTCTGGATCACATCAACAGACAAGGCCGGGAACGAGGTCACTGGTCTGGGCGGCCCAGACAACCCCAGAACACCGACTATCAGGGTAGTGGAGTTTGAGGGGCAATATATCCGTTCCCAGATCACCCCCACAAAGAATCCACTTGTTGGGGACAAGGTCACCATAGTGACCTACTGGGAGAACCCAGGTAAGAGTGAGGGGACCATTATTGTGGGTCTGTACGAGCAGAAGATAGATGGCACATTCCAACCATCTATTTCCACATTGATGAATGGCCCAATCGAGTTGTACCTGCCCCCCGGAAGCACTAGTGTGAAGGCGGAATTCGAGTACAGTCCCGGGCAGGCCGGACAACCTCTTCTTGTGCTCGTAGTGGATGGCGACTACGGTAATGACAACTACATGAACGTGGAGATTAGCGATATAGAGGTCAGCAAATTGTCCGTTGGGTCCGGGCCTAACAGTGGAATGTTCTGGATCGCCGGCTTGCTAGTGTTACTGATCTCTCTGATAGGTACCGCGTTCTACATTATTCGGAAAACCGGTGGTGGTAGCTACTACGACGAGGAATACGACGAGGAATACGACGAGGAATACTAGTGGAATATGGCATTCTAGCGAGGCCGAAAAAAGCCCACATGACTAAAAAATTCTACTGTCTTATTTATAGGCCAAAGTAAGGTCTAACGGTTTGAGGGAGAGATCCTTCAGATGGGATGCGACAATGACAGAGGTAACCAAGTTAGATGATATGAAGCAGGAGCTGGACGAGCTCCGAGCACTAGTTAACACACTGCTGACGATAATAATGGAGGAGGCCGATGGAGTTCAGTCTGGCTCCGCACAACCAATTACTACTCTGCCCAGAGTAGGCTACTCGATGTAACCAATATTCCCCATAGTTCAAGAGAAATGTTCACCTCGGGCACACATGGGCATGATTTCCATGACGTCCGAGCAATGGCTCCTTACGGCCGCCGTAGCGGCCACTATTTCTTTCCTCGCCGTGGCTCTAATTCAACCAGAAATATTTGATCCGGAACCAGATTGGGAGGTTTCCGATGGCTGCCTAGGGGGTTTAGAGCACCAAGATGTAGGTATTTCTTTCCACTATCATCCAAACCTGAAAGTTATCGTGGACGGACAGCAAATCCCCATTGATCCGAATACCGGGATAGATCAGGTTGGCTGCCGAGAGGGGATGAGGTGGGTCCATGTGCACGATGCTTCGGATACTGGCTTCACAACGTTGCACATCGAGACCCCGGACAAGATGAACGTCCCACTCGGCGTTTTCTTCGAGATTTGGGAAAGAGATGGTGGCCCATCTCTAGATGAAAATCGGAAGTTCGACATCGATAGAAATGGGGTTTCAGATTGGGAGGAGTACGACATAAGCATGAACGTAAACGGTGAGTCCAATGAGAAATTCGAGAGGTACATCATGTTAGACCACGATGATATCGAGTTGATATTAACTTCGAAGTAGCCCTCACTAGCTTTTGATCACAATAAGCGGCCTTAGACGCGCAACTGGTCTAGCGAGGCCAGCTTTCTCAGTGAGCCTAATCACCTCATCCACGTCTTTGTATGCATCAGGTGCTTCTTCTGAGAGGTACTTCTCATGGGTTTCGTATATTGCAACCCCTTTCTCAGCTAGTTCTCTTTTCACAGCAGCTCCATCAATCTTCTTTCTTGCCTCAGTTCTTGACATGGCCCTTCCAGCACCATGGCATGATGAGCCGAAAGCCCGATTGTTGCCTCTAGGTGGCCCTGCCATGACGTATGATGCGGTACCCATGTCTCCAGGGACCAGTACCGGTTGCCCGATTCCGGCGAAATTTCCAGAAAGCTCCTTGCTATCTCCTCCAAATGCTCTGGTTGCACCCTTCCTGTGTACGCAGCACGTGCAGGAAGAACCGTGAACTTCGTGATCCTCAACACGTGCAATGTTGTGGCATACGTCGTACACGACCTCAACATCTACTTCAGTGCCCATATGGGCTTGGAGCGCACTTCTCAGATGATGAGTCACGCTACTCCTATTCGCGAAGGCATAATTCCCTGCGGCCTTCATCGCATCGAAGTACGACTCACCTTCCTTGGAGAAGAAAGGAGCGGAGGCCAGTTGAGGGTCAGCAATCGAAATCCCCCACTCCTCGGATCTCCATCTGCCATCCGACTTGTGGAATCTGCCTTCTAGGCTCTTGACGTGCTCTGAGCACACTTGGTAACCCAATCCTCTGGAACCTGTGTGAATCATTGCAGCCAGTCTTCCCTCCTCCAATCCAAAGCTTCTCGCAGCCCTCTCATCCAATATCTTGTCAACGACTTGGATCTCAAGAAAGTGATTCCCTCTACCTATTGATCCGAGGGCCGACAAACCTCTTCTCTTTGCTGCCTCAGAAATACTTCCTGAATCTCCTTCCAATCTACCATTCATCTCAATTTTAGAAAGGTCTTCGTCATGACCTAGACCAATATCGGCAGCAGCCTTTGCACCCTCCGCGAGGATATCGTTGAGCTCGTTCGAACTAAGATTGTAACCACTCTTGCCAGACTCTCCAGCCGGTATTCTCGCCTTCAGCCGGTTTCCAAATTCTTTATTGCCACTTCCTGATTTTTTCCTAGTCAAGTGCCTCAAGTCTTCAATTCCGAGATCTATTGAACAAAGCCTGACTCCACAATTGATATCGAATCCAACCCCTCCGGGAGAGATGACACCACCATTTTCTATGTCTGTGGCAACTACTCCGCCTATCGGAAAACCATAGCCTTGATGGAAGTCTGCCATCCCCCATGCTTCCCCAACTATTCCTGGTAGTGATGCTGTGTTGGTCAGTTGCTCGAGTGATCTATCATTGCTCTTGCCAGCATGAGCGCTATCTGAAACAATTACCGCATCGACAAGCATCTCCCCTCGCTTCTTTATCCTCATCAGGGAATCTCCATCCCCTTCCAGAAACTGACTCCAGTCTTCCATCAACCCTTCCGGTAAACGTTCTCCTTTCAACACACCGGGGTCATTTCGCGCATTGACTTCAAGACCCGTTGCCCAATGGGGCGACCGAGGAGACTGTAGTGAACTTTGGAGAGGTGAAAATTCCCTTCTGGTCTGAGTCAGGCCACGTTTGCAAGAAATGTTCTGTGACCGGAGCAAGATTCTGGACAAGGGACGAAAGAAGGGAGACCTGTGGCGACAGTACCGAGGACTCTTACACATTCATAGGAAATCCGATAATCTCTGGTTACTCGATGAGGGGTAAGGAACTGAAGGATGCAATGCGTGAGAAGTTCCAAGATTTCTTCGAACAGAGAGGTCACACTAGAATCCCTCCATACCCGATAGTAGCGAGGTGGAGGGACGATATCCACCTAACAATAGCAAGTATTGCCGACTTCCAGCCTCACGTGACCACCGGACTTGTCCCCCCTCCAGCTAATCCTCTGGTAATTAGCCAACCTTGCATTAGGCTAACCGATGTGGCCGCCGTGGGAAGATCTGGGAGACACCTATCTACTTTCGAGATGATGGCTCATCATGCCTTCAACAAGCCCAAGGATGATGATGTGATATATTGGATTGATCAATGCGTCAGGTATTGTGACGATATGCTCGTAGGGACATTTGGGATTAGTCCGATGGAACTGACTTATGTTGAAAATCCTTGGTCTGGCGGGGGGAATGCAGGACCGGCGTTGGAAGTGATAGTTGGGGGTTTGGAACTGGCCACACTAGTTTTCATGAACCTCGAGGAACATGAAGAAGGTGACACCGAGATCAAGGGACTCAGATATCGGGAGATGGACTTGCAGATTATTGATACCGGTTATGGGCTAGAGAGATTCTGTTGGGCTGCTGCTGGCACTCCGACAATCTATGATGCAATATATCCGGAGTCGGTTGATTTGCTGAAAGATCTGGTTGGATTTGAGGAAGTGGTGGCTGGTCTCGGACTCTCGGTGGACACCGACTTGCTTCTCGGAGAACTATCACGATTAGCAGGGATTCTAAACATCGATGTTGGATCTGACGTAGAGTCTCTATTCCTGAAGTTGTCCGAGAGGCTCCAAGAATCAGGTCTGGAAGTTTCAATCGAGGAGCTCAAGCGTCTCACTGAACCACTATCAAGCATCTATGCCATCCCAGATCATATGCATGCAATATGCAACATGTTGGGGGATGGATTAGTCCCAAGCAACTCCAAGGCCGGCTATTTGGTCCGAATGCTCGCAAGAAGAGTCTGTCGAATGAAGGATGAATTGGGGCTAGAAGTTTCACTTTCCGAACTTGGTTCTCACCATATGGAGGTACATCTCGATTTCACCAATTTCACTCAATCTCATGAAGGTGTACTGTATATTTTGGATCTCGAGGAAAGGAGATACTACGAAATGCTTCGAAAGGGTGAAGCAGCCGTCAAGACTGCCTTAAGGGATTTACCAAACGACTCTACCGAAGTTCCTGATGAGACGCTCTTCCGTCTGTCCGAGGAACGCGGTTTGAACCCAGACATGGTCATCTCAATAGCCAATCTATCTGGCTGGACAGACTTAGGAATCAGAGTCGGCTTCGCTGCAGATATGGCCTCAAGAAACGCAGAAAGAACCAAAGCCACCGCCAAAGAAAGAAACCCGGCCCGTATTTTCCCTTCCGAAGCCTTCCCCGATACATCCATGGACTATTATTCAGATACCAGCCGAACCTCTTTCGAAGCAACGGTTCTCGGTTGCGATAGACTTTCTGAATCACAATTAATTTCACTGAAGTTGTCTAACGAGGTCAGTAATACACCATCTCACTACGTGGTTCTTGATCGAACACTATTCTACCCCGAGGGCGGAGGGCAATTAGGGGATCAGGGTTCTCTGGGAGATGCAATTGTCGTTGACACTAGGGTAGAAAACGGGATTATCTACCATCTAACAGATGGTTCGCTACCTATGGGTGAAATTTCCGCCGTCGTTAGTTGGGAAAGACGAAGGCAACTAATGGACCATCACACAGCTGTACATGTCGTTGGAGGGAGTGCCAGGGCACTCCTAGGACCCCATATTTGGCAGGCAGGATCAAACAAGGGTGCTCACTACGCTAGAATTGACCTCACGCACCACTCCAGACTCTCTAGAGATGATCTGAACCGCATCGAAGACCACTCAAATGAGGTTCTTGCAGCAAATACTGCAATAGAAAAACTCGTAATGTCACGAGCTGAAGCAGACGAAGCATACGGTTTCGAGTTGTATCAGGGTGGTCCTCCAAAAAATAGTGAGATCCGAGTAATTAGAATCGGTGATCACGACGTCCAAGCCTGTGGAGGCACGCATCACGACAACGTGGGCAATATTGGCGAGTTGCGCATCATTCGCTCCAGTCAAGTCCAAGACGGGGTGGAGCGTCTGCAAATTGTGGCAGGCGAGACGGCGCGGGAGCACGCAAGAATGCAGGAGCGACTATTGAAAGAATCGAGCGAGGTCCTTGGTGTTTCTTCCGAAGACCTCCCAGCCGCTGTTTTGCGTTTCTTCGATGAGTGGAAAACACAACAGAAGAAGATTGATTCACTAGAGGCAGAAATCGTCAGACTAAGAACCAGTGGAGGCAACGATAGGGCAGTTGAGAGAGATGGAATTCGTTATGCGGTTATGGAGGTCGAGGGAGACATGAAGGCCATGATGACTATGCTCGGTGAACTAACTAGAGACCATTCCAAACCAACTCTTGCAGTCCTCGGCACCAGGGACGGCGGTGGACAGATTATCGTAGCCAGCACCGAAGGAACACATGCAGCGGAAATCCACAATGCGGCCGAGATACTCAATTCAATTTCTGTCCATATCGGTGGAGGGGGAGGAGGGAGCCCAACAATGGCCCAGGGCGGAGGTTCCAATTCTGATGGAATTCCTGATGCTCTCGAATCTGCCCGTCAATTGTTAGGGTTGTGAAGAAGTGAAAGGTTCAGTCGACGTCTCCAAGCGCGCTTCTTCAATCGAGTACGCGATTAGAGACGTTGTCGTCCCTGCAATAGAACTAGAGAAACAGGGCCATGAAATAATTCGCCTGAATATCGGCGACCCCCTAGCCTACAAAGGACTCCAGACTCCAGAACACATGATTTCTGCTTACAAGAAAGCACTCGATTCCCAAGAAAACGGGTATGGCCCTTCCTATGGGATTCCTTCCCTACGTCGGGCAATAGCAACCACAGAGTCACGAAAGGGGTGGGCATGCATCGAGGAAGATGTTTACGTTACCCATGGAGTGACTGAGGCTCTGCAGATAATATTCGCAGCATTCCTAGAGTCAGGAGACACGGTTCTCGCACCGGGACCTCATTATCCGCCATACATGGCATACCCGCAGATGTACGGGGCGAAGACAATCGAGTATAAGCTAGACTCGGATGACTGCTGGCGTATCGATTTCGACGATATTCGCTCAAAGATGGATGAGTCAGTCAAGCTCTTGGTTCTAATCAACCCAAACAATCCGACGGGGAACGTCCCCCTATCTTCTGAAATAGATTCGTTAATTGAAATCGCTAGCGGTTTTCCGAATTGCACAATTATCTCTGACGAGATTTACGACGGACTAGACTTCTCAGGAAATTTCGTATCACTCGCATCGAGATCCAACAATGTTCCGGTAATCACACTAAACGGGGTCTCGAAGGTCTATTTCGCCCCTGGATGGAGGATAGGGTACATGGCATGGCACGATCCCAAGGGAGTGCTAACTAAAGTCAGAGATGGGGTCGAAAGGCTGCTCCGAAGTCGTCTGTGCGCCTCAACTCCTGCTCAGCACGGTTTCCTAGCAGGTCTAATCGGAGATCAAGGTTGGTTGTCTGGGCATCGGGAACTGATTAGAAAAAGACTGGATTACTCATTGAGCCGTATCGATTCGATTGATGGCATAGAATGCCAACCCCCCGGGGGCGCATTCTACCTGTTCGTACGAATTACTGATCCATCTCTCTCATTGGATGACAAGAAGTTCGTCTTGGACCTCCTCCACAAGAAGCACGTTTTACTCGTTCACGGCTCTGGTTTCTCTCCTGAAATGGGCAAAGGGCACTTCAGAATGGTATGCTTGCCGGAAGTGGAATTGCTATCCGAGGCATTCGACAGAATCGAGGCTTTTCTGAAGGGTGAATGACAAATAATAACTCTGCTGGACGTTATATCTTCAAAATACCACCAGTCAATCTCCGTGAATCATTATAGCCGAACCCAAGTTGCATGAAACGCCTTCTACGAGGAAGGGGTGTTTGAATGGCATTGACTCACAATCAATATGCTGTCGCCGCCATAACCGCAACACTGTGTTTGGCAGGACTATACACGGTAGTCGGGGCCGGACTTTCTAGCACAGACCGAGGAGGTTTCGAATCAGCTGTAGAGGATTTAGAACTGAATCCGGGCAACCAGAGAGAGTGCCCACCGGATATCCCCACAATAGGATGTGACTGGGACGGTGATGGAATTGCAGATCGTATGGAAAGCACCCTCTACGGAACAAATTGGCAGGAAGCAGACACCGATGGCGATGGCCTAGACGATGGATGGGAAATCGAGAATGGCCTTGATCCTCTGGACACGGGACAGCCTTGTATCACAATCGGTGAGGGCCTCTCCGAGGTCGAATGTGAGGACATCCCAGTAGCCTCGGTGGATACGGAGAGGGAAACTGGGGAGCAGAATGAGACATTCCCCAATCCGGACAACGGACCACTAGGCGATCCCGACAGGGATGGTCTGACAAATCTGGATGAAGCAGAGTTGGGCACAAATCCTCGCCTAAAGGATACTGATGGGGATGGCCTGAACGATCGCTGGGAGTCTAAACATATGCACGAAATTACCACTCCATCGGGAATAATTACGCTGCTAGACCCACTTGATGGAAACTGGAATTGCCCGCTCCTCACTCCATCAATGAAGGCCGAGATAAAACTAGACATTGGCGACGATTTGTGGGAGGAGATGGGATCTCAGTTTGGACACTCTTGTGATGCCATTTTGGATTTGGAGCTACCAGAGCCGGACACACTGAGAAACTTCGTGGAGGAGAAATATGACACAAACCCTAGAGATTCCGATAGCGATGGAGATTTGATTGATGATCTAGTGGAGATTTCGACTCATCTTGTGGATTTGAAATCTTTCTGTGGTCGTCCCACCTTTGGAACTCTTACCCTACCGGCTCCTCACCTCCGTGCCTTTGCATCTGAAATACAGTTCACGGCTCAGAGCCTCCCAAACGGAGGGATTCAAACCACCCTTCAGAAGAAGAACCCGTTGGATAATCCCAACTGGTTCAATGAGGATATGGATGGTGATGGTAGGCTGAACGGGCCTGGGGATTGGGATACCGATGGTGATGGGATGCCAGATGGTTTCGAATTCTGCTATTCTTTCGATTCCGATTACAACTGGTTCCTAAATCCAGCAAACTCTACAGACGCTTATGGCGATACTGACGGCGACGGGCTGAATAACGTGGAGGAGTTTTCAGTTTCTTACGACTGGGGACCTTCGAACTTCACTGACCCACTAGACCCAGATACTGATCACGACGGCATGCCCGATGGTTGGGAGTTCCACAGCGGAATCCATCCGAACGATGGTAGCAATGCTGATGAAGATCCCGATTTCGATGGATATGATGCTGACAACGATGGCTCAGTAACATACAAGGATATGATTGGCGCAACTACAATTGAGAGGATCGATGTCGTTCTGGGAGAATATGTTCAGGCAAATCGGACAGTTCTCTGGGTCCGAACAGTTGTGGATAGCAACTACATCAATATCCCCGTGAAGACGGATACCTCCGGTTGGGTCTACCACATCAATGTCGAGGTGGATGAAGAGGTAAAAAGTCGACTCCAATCACTGGTTACTGTGGTCGAGCAGCACGAGAGGTTCACAAATCTGGATGAGTATAATGCAAGGGATCGGGATGGTGATGGAGTCATCGATGGGAGGTCGACTGATCCACTAGTCCCAGACACTGATGCAGACGGACTCATTGATGGAATAGAGGTGATAGGATGGAAGATTCGCATTGTTGACTTTGGAGTGAGAGAAGTCATTGTCAGGTCCGATCCCGGCGTCTTTGATACCGATGGAGATGGACTGTCCGACGCTGTTGAGTACTACGAGACATTCACAAACGCCACAGACAAGGATACTGATAATGATGGTCTGGAAGACTACAGAGAGGCCGTCGACGGGCACCCTTGGTACGACAATGGAACTTTGGTCTACTACTTCACCAACGCCTCTGCGTTTGACACTGACAACGATGGCCTCGAGGACGGAGAGGAGGTCGTCGACGGGCTCGATCTGTACATCACTCATGGCAATAATGCCGATACTGACGGTGACGGGCTGAACGACGGCAGTGAAGTCCTATTTGTTCCTCGGCCATGGCAGAGCGCAACAAATCCGCTTCTCAATGACACGGATGATGATGGGCAACCCGATGGTTGGGAGATGCAGGTATTCTCGGTTCAAGAAAATACCAACAGTCACAGCCTTTGGGTCTCCGCTACCAATTGGCTCCCTCCTGGCTGCGAATCAATGATGGAATGCGGAAAGGGACCTGGGGGGTGGATTTGGATAAACTACGTCTCAGGTTTCGACTCTTCTGGCGATAGGAACGATGACGGGATTTTAGATCCGGAATACTTCTTGTATGAGATGAACCTGTCCGGGTTCTCAATCCCTGATGAGGGCAGATGGGCACTAGACCCCTCATTCGGCTCTCCAGTAGATTCAATATTCGACATAGACAATGACACTCTGCAGAACTCTCTGGAGGCTCCAGATAGGTGGGACACCAATCCCGTAGACGATGACACCGACGGGGACAGGCTACCTGATGGTTGGGAGGTCAGTTATTCTGAAGAGGCCATCGAACTCGGTCTTGTCGATAACAACACACTGAACGCACTCGGTTCTAGGGGGCCAATGGACCCGAGGATGCCCGACTCAGATCTTGACGGGATTAATGATGGCAGCGAGGATTTGGATAATGATGGCCTCAACAGGACCAATCTGATGTATCGATACTGCCCTGGATGGGATGACCCCCAAGATTTCGAGTGCCACATAGACCCCTCTTCCAGTATCGGCTCCCGTTTCTATGATGATCTAGAGAATTACACAAACTTCGAAGAGTACCAAAATGGGACTAACCCCATCAATAACGACACTGACGGGGATAAGTGGAACGATGGTTCGGAGGTTTTCCATCAAGACCAGGATAACGATGATATGTGGTCTGGATGGGAGTACTACTTTGGATACGACCCGTTCGATTCGTCTGATTCACTGATTGACTCTGATGGCGATGGCTTTGTGAATAAGTGTGAGAGCAAATGGAACACCAACCCCAAGGACCCCACTAGCTTCCCTGGGCAAGGTGAGCTCTGCAATAACTACGATTAATCGACGTCGAACCGCTGGAACACTTCATTTGTCGTCATACTGACACGGATGAAAGTAGTGCATTTGGGGAGATCCTTGACCCTCCTAGCCCCAACGTACGAGCAAGCAGATCTAAGTCCTCCCAGAATTGACTGGACGGTGACTTCAAGGGGCCCTCTATAAGGAACCCTAACTTCTTTTCCTTCTGGAGCCCTGTGGTCAGCAATTTCCCCATAGTGAGCTTCCATCGCCTTTGCTGATGACATTCCGTAGAATGACTTGTATTGCTTACCGCCTTCTCCATCAAATATTTCCCCGCCAGATTCGTTGTGGCCTGCTAGCATCCCTCCAAGCATCACAAAGTCAGCCCCAGCGGCGAATGCCTTGGATACGTCTCCAGGGGAAGAGCACCCCCCATCCGACATCACATGCCCGTTGAGGCCGTGTGCAGCATCGGCGCACTCGGAAATTGCCGATAGCTGTGGGTAGCCAACACCAGCAACCTTTCTAGTCGTGCATACCGAACCAGGTCCGATACCGACCTTCACTATGTCAGCTCCAGCTAGAATTAGGGCTTCAGTCATCTCCCTCGTCGCAACATTGCCAGCAATGATGATTTTGTCAACGAATTCTTTCCGGACCTTCATGACGAACTGAAGGAAGACTTCTCGATACCCATTTGCAACGTCAATACAAATCATCTTCAGCCCCTTGTCAGTCGCCATCTTCCTCTTTAGTAGGTCAAAACTCTCCTCCGTTGAACCACAGGTCACCGCTATGCAACCGGGATCGACTCCAACCCTCCATGCCTCCGAGAATTCTCTAGTAGAGTAGAATTTCTGCGTACAAGTTATCATCTTGTGGCCTTGAAGCACCTTGGCAATCGAAAATAGTCCTGTAGTGTCCATGTTCGCAGCAACTATTGGGATTCCAGACCATGTCTCCTTTGTATGTCTGAACTTGAACTCCCTGACTAGATCTACATCGGATCTTGAGACTAGTGTGCTCCTTTTTGGACGAATAAGAACATCATCGAAAGTAAGTTTCAGATCATGCTCTATTCGCATATGACCTTACTACTCCAATGAAGGATGACTTATGACTGTAATCGTCATTTCTACAATTTGGTGCTCGTGCCGGGATTTGAACCCGGGTCGACGGATCGAGAGTCCGACATGATGGACCGAACTACACCACACGAGCGGTGCCCTAGGGAACTTTGAAGAATTTCACTTTCACTTTCACCCTCGACTCTATTGGCCCGGTTAATATGCTAATCACCATACATAGAGTCATGATTAGAAGACAAAAGCGATACACTGGAATTAGATACAGAAAGAGACCGAATCCTCACCAAGTTGTCTCTCTATCGAGTCTGAAGATGACCAATACAGCACCAAGACGCCGTAATGGCGACTCTATCGTCACTCACTCAGGAATACTCGACGACAACCAATCATGGTTTCCAATGAGAAGAGGTCCAACTATCGTTGAAGTAAACCCTAGGGGCTGGGCCGGTCTACATCGTAGGATGAGGTCATCCATGCCGATCAAAGTGGAGGTGTCATGATGTCTCGAACAAGGCGACTTAGGGGAGAGGTTTTGATCTTTCTAGGAGAGAAAGGAACGGCAAACACAGTTGAGATATTCGATCACTTGAATGACAGATTTAGATGGGGGGCAACCATGAACCAAGTGGGTAACATCATGGCAAAGGACCCCAGATTCTCAAAAGTAGGGCACGTCCGAGGTCCATTTCGAGGCAGCGTCTACACTGTATGTGTCTGGGGGCTTTCTCAGCAGGAAACTCCCCTTGCTTTATCTTAGTAGGGAAGGGATGAAGGCATCCATGCTTCTTCAGTGAAGCGTGAAAGCACCTACATCAGTCCGCACATGGTCTTCCCTATTTCGAGCTGGAAATTCTGTGACTGGAATATTTGGCGTATTGTTGGGGTCAATATTGGCATCTAGAGGCCTCCCCAGCGGTGAATACGCTCTTATCACAGCACTTCACTCAGTTTCAGTAATGACATTCATGTTCTCATGGAACGCCCTTAATGACTACATGGATGTCGACATTGATCGAATTAACAGGCCAGATAGGCCTCTGCCATCCGGAGCGATAACATTGGACTCTGCAAAAAGAGGAATTCAAGCCACGGGGCTGCTGTCAGTATTGTCTTTGATGGTTGCTGGATATGTTTCTTCCATCGGTGAGATGGGGGTGGAAAATTGGATTCCTGCATTGGCTACCTGGGTCTTGGCCCTTTTTCTATTGTTCAACTATGAATCCGGTTCTAGATTCAGCTACAAGATGAAGGAGAAAGGACTACCAGGAAACTTCGCAATCAGCCTATCTGTAGGTTTGGTGATAATCTTCGGTGCTGCGAGTGTGTCTAAGCCATTTGACGATAGAGTATGGGTAGTTTTCCTGATAGGATTCTTGTACAATCTTTCTAGGGAGATCGTGAAAGACATTGAAGATATTGATGGCGATGAGGGGAGGAATACATTTGCAATGAGGATTGGCGTTGATGGGGCACGTACAGTAGCTGCAGGGTTACTTGTACTGGCTCTAGCCGCAATGCTTGCCCCATTCTTGCCATTTCTCCATATTTTTACAGATTGGCATGTGATTTTTATAATTCCTGCCCTAATTTCCTTGATGATGGTAAAGCCTAGATTATTCGCATCAGAGGTTCGTGCCGCTCAGACACTCATCAAGATATCAATGCAACTTTGTCTGTTTGCATTCTTGGTAATCTCACTAATTCCGAGTTAACGTAGGTCCCAGTAAGCCTGCCAAGCCGCTTCGTTACATAGGAGGGTAAGTACTGACATTTGCGCCCACATCCTGTTTTCCGCCTGATCGAAAACAACACTGTTCCGTGAATCAATCACTTCATCGGTCACCTCTTCCCCCCTATGTGCGGGAAGGCAATGCATGAAGAGATAGTCTTCGTCAGCGTTAGAAACTAGATTCTCATTGATCTGAAAACCATCGAAGGAACCCATTTTCCTATCCATGCTTTCTTCTCCCATAGATACGAAAACATCGGCATATATCACCCCAGCATCAGTAACCGCCTCTTCGGGACTATTGCACCCGAAGATCTTGGAACCGGACTCTTCTGCAATTTTCAGCGCTCTTGCGATGACCTCCTCATCTGGTTCAAAGCCCTCTGGCGTAGCGTACTTGATGTCTAATCCTAGTATTGAGCACCCTAGGACTAGATCGTGCAGGACATTGTTTCCATCTCCAACCCATGCTACATGGCCATTCACTCTATCCAAGTTCTCCACTATCGTCATCATATCTGCAGCAGCTTGACAAGGGTGGTGAAGATCAGAAAGGGCATTGATTACTGGGACTGTTGAATGCTTCGCCAGCTCCATTACATCATCATGCCCGAAGCATCGATAGGTTATGCAGTCCATATATCGGGAAAGAACAGCAGCGGTATCCGCGATCGTCTCACTCTTGCCTAGTTGCATATCTCCCGCAAGTAGTGTGATTGGTTGCCCACCAAGCCTATTCACTCCTACTTCAAAAGACACTCTGGTTCTAGTTGATGGTTTTTCATAAATCGAACCAACTGACATCCCATCTAAGGGCTTGAAGTCGAACAGTGCTTCTTCGTCATTCTTTATTCTAATTGCCCAATCAATAATTTCAGACAACCTTTCAGAAAGATCATCAATTGCCAGTAGGTCCGATTTCACTTCATTGTCTTTCATGCTCAATGTCTCCTGCAAATCCATCCTTGGCATCCGACATTCCTCCAAAGATATTCTGGGCGAAACTTAGCACGTCCGCCTGTCCCTCCTCCATCTCGCTTGATATCGGAATCAGACCCGGTTGAATTGCAGCATGTTGCATCATCCTGAGTTGCCCAATTGCAAACTCTGCCCTCTGCCCACCACCATCAAAGTTGCTCTGCATCGAAGATTCTTCGAACAAAGCAGCTTCCAAGACATCCAAGTTATCTCCCCATTCTAGAATTTTTTCCAGATTATCTGGCTCCAGTAAGTCCGATTTCGACAAGAAATTTGCAGTCGGTAGACCTAGTCTGAAGTGAACGATGGAGGATAGGAGCATCTGAGAAACGAACCCACTTGGGGTGTTGGATAACAATGGATCAAACAGGAAAATTAGGCACGCTCTACCTTGTCCAAGAACATGTACCAGATGACTGGAAGCCTCTCTAAATGCAAAAAGCTCCACTTGCCCCGGAGTATCTACTATCATGATATCGCCAGAAAGACCTTCAATTTCTTCGAAAACCTCCTCTGCTTGGGAAGCAACTAGGTCGGCTGCAAGAATCTGAGCACCATTAGGTCCTAGATCATATTCGTCCATAACTTCAGAAAGTGAGATTAGATCTCTCACATCGAACTCCGGGTCATAATGCACCCTTTCCGCACCAGGATCCAGATTGACAGCTAACACATCTATGTCCAAGAATCGCGCCCATCTCTGAAAGGAAGTAACTAGCGAGCTTTTTCCTGCACCCGCGGTTCCAACCACGAACAATACGGGAGGGGTGGTTCCATCATTGGAGCTCATACGGCCGCCGAGGACGTTTCCGACTTCAACGTTCTCAGGCAAACAATCACTTTTCTTATCAGGTAACCGTTAAACGAACCCGTCACTCGTGAGTATGTACCCAGAGGGCCATTTCATGGTTGAAGACTCCAATTCGTATGACGAAGACGAAGGGGAAGAAAAACAGGAAAATAACCCTAGACCATCTCCCGCGCCACCTGGTTTTGGGTTGCCTCCACCCCCGCCTCCCGGTGATTTCCTCCCTCCTCCCTCTACTCCTATTGGTATCTCACCACCAGAGTTTCCAGATATGGAGGAAAATGAGGTCCCAGAAGCTCCCTCATCTATTGATCACGAAGCCGCAAGGAGAATGCTTCTAGGTTTGGATGACGAAGATTCCCAAGAGAATGAAGGCGCAGAAGTGCAACAGACTCCTGATTCTGATGACGTTCAATCACAGGCAGATATCGTTGAACCTGGAGATGAGGTTGCAGGGGATGACGACCTACCTCCTCCGCCGGTTGACTTCGACGCGCCACCGCCACCGCCACCGCCCGGGTTCGAAGAAGAGCAAGAAGAGGAGGGGGNNNGCCACCGCCACCGCCCGGGTTCGAAGAAGAGCAAGAAGAGGAGGGGGATGACGACCTACCTCCTCCGCCGGTTGGCTTCGACGCGCCACCGTTCCCTCCTAAATCCCCTCTTTCAGATATTGATGATATTTCTTCTATTGACTCATTGGCTGATTCCCTATCTCTATTGGACGATGAATTGATGCCAGAAGAAATCAATGAAGTCCCAGATATAACGCAATCTTTCGATGCGCTAATTTCTTCGGAACCCGATCAGTGGCCAACTGAAGGCATCCAAGAGTCGAAAGGCACCTCAGAACTTGCCCAAGCCATAGACGCTTTCGGACTAGTGAAAGAATCAGAATTCGAGCGAACTGATTCTCCAAAACCAACTCGACCATCACCATTCCTCAGAACATCCTCCGAAGTAGATTCTATCCCTGGAGATAAACTTCATGCCATCTTGAGTGAATCAGAATCCTCAGTTTTGAATCCTGATGGGACTATCAGGAAGCAGTTAATCGAGGGTGAGCTGATCCTTCGAAACTCAAGTAAGAAGCACAGAGCTTGGGATATTGAGGTTCATCTCGACTCGATAGACTCGACAGATTTCGGAGACAAGGTTTCTTCGGTTAAGGAACTTGATCCTACTGAAGAGACAGCAATCCCATATACGGCTTCAGGAACAAGGATGTTGGTTTTACAAGAGTCAATAGACACAGAGAGTACACGGAACGAGGAACCAAGCCTATCGTTGGTTTACTCAAATTCCCCTCAGGAAGTCGAGATAAACATCGAGTTAGAGAATGTGTCACCAGCACCCTTGTACGATGTTGAGGTCAAGAGAACCATACCAAAATCATTCATTCTTCCAGACGATAGGGTGTACAGTGTGGAGCAAGATTTGGTTGTCTGGGATATTGGTAGGATGAATGTCGGCGAGACGAGGGCACTGTCAATTTCTGCCATGATAAATACTGATTCAATTGACAAGATTGACGCAGGAGTGACCTCAGCGACCTACTCTTCTGAAGCAACGGTTTCAAGAGTCAGATTCGATAGGGTTAGCAGCTCTGGTAGACAATTCTCTTACGTTAATGCAGAGGAAGATGATAGGCCTGGGGTTTGGCACTGCACCTGCGTTTTTGAAAACAAATCTTCCTTCGTAGTTTCTCTCTCGGGGGCCACAGTTAGACTGGTTGGAAGAGAAGAGCCGATTCTAGATGTCTCAGACATCAGACAAGATGTCCCACCAGAGGGAAAATGGGATTCAATGGTTAAGCGAGTAGAGTCTGATGATCAGCCAAGTTTCACTCAAGAGATAAGATTCTCAATACTGCCAAGAGTCTCAGTACAGTCTTCTGGAACCGTGGAATTGAAGGAACAGCAACTAACAGTTTTGGATGCAATTCTTCAGAAGAGATTCGATAAGTCTAGGATTAAGTCATACATCTCTTCTAACGTTGATACAGTCATCACGCTTGAGAACAATGGGACCTCTGAGATCAATGTTCTAAGAGTTCTCGACGACATCCCAGGGATTTTCGAAACACCTTCCGTCGACGATATTTCAATCGAGATTGAAGGATCAGAACTCAAACAAGAACAATATCGAATTGATGTAGTAAACGGCATCCAGTTGGAAGATAAGCACATTTCTCCAGACGGCGAAGGACATAGCCTCAGAATGACTATTGGCACCTCGGCACCACTAGGGCTGCAACCAGGAAAGGCAGTTGTGATCCGATATCCCTTGGTTGCGCCTGATCCATCTCCAAGCAATCATTTACTAGTCGCCCCAATAAAGGTCGATTTCAGTTCTGAGAGATTCGGACCTGTTGCAACCAGAATTGTAGAGAGTCCACCTATCATTTCAGTAGTGCATAAGAGGAGAAGCATTAGCACCGGAAAAGAAGTATTTCCCGGTGGAAAACCCGGACAATACGAAATCATGCTAATGTTTCACAATAGTTCTGATAGCGCGCTTGATGACTTGGCCCTTCACGATATTGTCCCCGGTACTTTCTCTATCGAGGAATCCGCCATCCGATCTGACAAGGAGGGGGCAAGGGATGCCTCGATTACCAAGGAATCTGCTCGAGATGGGACTCAGGTGACTTGGGCAATTGGAAGGATTCTCCAAGGCGAGAGAATGGAAGTTTTGTACACCATCCAAGGAGATCCAGAAGCAGAGTACAAGGTTTCTGATGCTCAGGACTTTCATGGTGCAACATTCGGAGATGAGGTTGACGAGGAGCCCAACGTCTCACAGTGGTTGGAAAAAGAGACAGCAGCTTTTCTACCTCCCTCCAAAAATAAGATTGAAGTCCCTGTCGAGCAAGAAAAGCAATCTACTTCTGAGACTCCGATTGCCCAGAAAGATAGCGAAAGTGCCGGAGACGAGGAACAAGAAAGTACCAAGGAAGAAATGGAAGCCGGAGCATCGGAAGAGTCAGAAGACAGTAAGCACCAATGCCCAGCTTGCGGTTTCGAAGTTGATATCGGCTCTTCAATCTGCGTAGTGTGTGGGAATACTCTTTCGTGATATTGGCGATAATCGGCATTTGACTACCGAAGTGTTATTCTCATTCCTTCTCGTCGAAGTAATATGACTCAATCACAGGCAGGAGGTGATGCCCAATCCGATGCCATGGCATCGATGATGCTACCCATGATGATGCTCCTTGGGATGATGATTCTTCTTATGTTCTATCCAGGATTGAGAGTCGGACTCTCTGATGTAGCCGGATCAGTTCTTGAGCCACTGCTTCCCTTCCACCAGACTTACTTTGTACCTACTGTTTTCATCGTTGGTTCATCCATCATGGTAGTCAATACTATCATTCGCTCTTTTTTCATGGATCCGCTCCAGCAAGCTCACTTCTCACATCGGAGTAGGCAAATTGGTAAGCAGCTCAGAGAGGCTAGGGTGGCTAGGGATACTGCAATGGCCGACAAGATGCAGACTATCCAAATGGAAATGATGCCTGAGCAGATGAAAATGCAGTCTTCAATGATGAAGCCAATGGTCTTCACAATGGTTTTCATCATTGCAATATTTAGCTGGATGGCTAGTTCTGTTGAGTCGTTCAAAGTCAGCTTTGTTAGCCTGCCATGGGATCCAATGTGGAGCTTCAACGCCCGGGTTCTGTGGATTTTCCCCTCTTGGATAGCTACGTACATTGCAATGAGTGCTCCGCTTGGCAGGATTATCGACCGTCACATCAAAATTATTCGTTTCTCCAGGCACCCCCTAGTAATATCTGGAGATACAATTCAAGAGCCACTCCTGTACATGCTCGATGATGATAAGAATAGTTCGAGCGCATCTTCCACTGTTCGTCGGACACAGAGGAGAGCCGGTCCGAGAAAAACTGGGGTCCCTTCAAAGAATAATCCTCAACGCAGGTCTGGGAACAAGCATTCAGCCCCACCGAGGGAGGGAGTAACATGCAACATTTGCAAATCAGACATGATTTCTAGGTCTCCAAAGGGCCTTCTTAGATGCGATGTGTGTAGAAGTGAGTGGAGATGAGAATTTGCTTAAGGTAACAATAAGTGGGCCCCCAGGGAGTGGGACTTCTACGTTGGTGTCTATGATCTCAGAATCTCGTGGGTGGGCATCGTTGAATGGTGGTGATATTTTCAGGGCTGAAGCCAAAACCAGAGGTCTCACGGTAGAGCAATTGAGCTCAGAGGCAAAGGAAGATCTCGATGTAGATCGAACACTCGACTCCATCCTCCAGAAGCGCATGTCATCACACGAGTCTCCAGAGGTTATAGAGAGCCGCCTTAGTGGTTGGTGGGCGTACAAGAATAATCTCAATTGCCTAAGAGTCTGGGTAAATGTCTCCGAGGAAGAAAGAGCGAGAAGGATTCAGAAGAGAGAGGGCGGAGACCTAGTGGAGTGCTTACAGAAGTCCAAAAAGAGGCAGAAGGACGACATGGAGCGGTATTCGGAACTGTATGGCATCAATCTCGATGACATGTCTCCGTACAATTTGATTATAGATGCTGACGAAAAGGGTGAGTTGGAAGTTTATCAGGTGGTCGACTCCGAATTGGGTTGGTGAAAATATGGAAAATGAAGAAGACTGGATTATCGACCCCACCGCGAAGACAAACCAGTCATTTGGGTGTCTTCCATCTGAGCGCCCTCTCGAAGAACTAATCGAATGCGGAGTAATACTGATCGATAAACCATCGGGGCCGTCCAGCCACCAACTAGCAGCATGGGCTCGTTCGATGTTGGGAATCAAGCGGATTGGGCATGGAGGGACCCTTGACCCATTCGCAACGGGGCTGCTAACCCTTCTATGTGGTAGGTCGACAAAGATTACCGGTGAACTACTAAAGAAGCCAAAGAGCTATTTCGCCGTAATTAGATTCAAGCAACCGATATTTAGTCAAGAGATTTCTGAACTGGTTTCTAAGATGCAGGGAGAGATATACAACGTCCCTCCGAAGGAGTCTGCAGTGAAGATTCAGGTGAGGACTAGGGAAGTTTCCAAGTCAGACTTGATTCAGACTGAAGAGGGAGACAGAGTGCATCTTCTATCCATTAACTGTGAGGCTGGGACTTACATCAGAACGTTGGTGCGGGATTTGGGTTTGTTATCGGGCAATGAGTGTGAGTTGCGGGAGCTGCACCGCTCGAGGAGCGGGTCTCTCGATGACCAAATGTCTTGCACCATGCAGCAACTCGCCGATGCTGTCTTCCTATGGCAAGAGCACGAGGACCCAAGGGGGCTTTCAAGGCTCCTCTCTCCAGTGGAGACAATTCTTGAGGACATCCCTAGTATTGTGATCAAGGACGGCGCAGTCTCGGCGCTTTCTCATGGGGCGCCTCTTGCTAGTCCGGGCATAGTCTCGATTCCCAAGGGCCTACCTTCTGGGGCAATGGTCCTCCTCTCGAGTCTAAAGGGAGAGGCCGTTGCTATTGCTGAACTTTCTGTTGAATCTGACTCAATACCTGCTATGAAGTCTGGTCAAGTTGCAACTCCGAGGACAGTCATCATGCAACCTGGGGTCTATCCGCAGACTTGGTCGAAGGGGTAAATCTGCTAAGCAGACTCATGCTCTTCGTATATCCATTCGTCTGTTTCCAGCCTTATTTTCAATACCATCATTTTTCACACACACCACCGCAATTGCAGCCTAAGCCACTAGTGCGATAGTTTGTTTTCGCTTTCGACCCCTGTATAACCATTCCTTAGTTTGCTCTGATTATCGGCCAAACGATAGCCAATTCTTCTCAAAAGCCAGCTACTTCCCGCGCCGGAACTCCTTCTTCAATGAATTCGGCCCAAGTTGAAATGCGGCTAGAGAAATCAGTACTGCCATTAATGAGATGATAACTATCGTTGCACTCCCTCCCTCTTTTCTCGCTCCATCATCTGGAATTTCTACCGGTAAAATGATCTCGAGAAGGTTATTCCCCTCAAGTGTCTCATCAACTGAGTTGGTTCCATCAATTTCTACTATGAATGCCGCAACTTCTGAAGTTTCCATCAATTGTAAATCGCATACTGACATTTTCAGATCCCCAGGACCCAATTCAGCGATTGTTCCGGTTCCGACCAGAATCCCATTCACTCTGCAGTAGAACGTGACATTCTCCGCACTTCCCCTCCCTTGATTGCGAATGAAGCCGATTAATTCGACTACATCCCCATTATTGAGTGTCTCTAATCCGACCCCACCTACTCTAACCTCAATCGATTCAACAAGTAAATCGGGTTTTGCTGTAACGAATACTATTACATTTCTAGAAACTTCTGATGTGCCATCACTAACTGAGATTTCCAATACATGCTCGCCGATTTCTACAGGTTTCACTAAGATGGAACCATTATCACTGACCGTGGCCCACGACTTGCTAGTTGATAACGATAGAATTTCTGAGTCCGGATCAAATAAATCTGGAACTATTCTGTATGATTCTCCCACTTCGATGTAAAGGGTACTTGGAAGGTGAACTATCTGTGGAGGATCCTGAACTGCTTGTATTTCTACTGAAAATGAGCTCTCCCATGAATTCCCTGCTTCGTCATTTACCGTAACAAAAACCTCGGCCACTCCATTCGACTCTTCTTCAGGCTCTATCGTCAATAGCCCCCCTTCTCCCGAAGCCTTGAGCAGATTCTCATCAGAGCTCGATGCACTGACAATGAGATTCTGAGGTTCAGTAATGTCATCCGAGCAGATAGATGAGAGGGAGATGATTTGTCCGCCCTCGTCCTCAACTAGGATCAAGTCTCCAATTTCATCGCATAAAGGGTCTCTGTCCCATTCTATCAAGAATCCACCTGATATCGACATTGAACCTATGTGTACAACTGTATTCTCGGCAGTCCCATTAGAGGCCCACTGGAATCTTGCAGCAACACCGACACGCAGTTCCTCTCCTTCGGATGGAAGGGCATGCCCAATCGGGACTGAAATTGTGAATTGACCAGATTCCATCTCCTCGGTGTGTACTAGTGAATCGCCTACTGCGAACCGAATGTAGCTGGACGACTCAGAAAGTCCCGAGAGGTTCCCTGAAACCCTCCCGTTTACAATTAACTGAGGATCATTGATGTCTACTCTAGCCCCAAAAATGCAACCATCCTCTAATTCTATACGAATATTATGGTCATGATACGACTCTACTAGTTTCTGCCCCCATTGAATTTCTGTATATTCTCCGCCGGGGCCTTCTGACGAGTGACTAATACTGATATTTCCTTCTCCAAAGACGTAAATTCTGCCCAATTTCTGATTGGGTGGCGGGCTGACTAAGAATTCCCATGTTCCACTCTCAGAACCCTCTGCGACAAGACCACAGGTGCTATGTGTCAAGCCTGTGATATTACCTTCGTATGTGTCGAAGTCAATGACTGGAACGTCCTCTAGAATAGTGGAATGTACAGCTATGGCGTTTTCGAATGAAAACCAAGGTTGATGAAATTTTACCTTCAGTCCAACAGCGTCGACCCTTACTTCCGAATCATCCGCACCCTGGTTATCCGAAACATAGTCAACGTTGAATTGAGTCTGCTCCAACTTTGACCAGTCCCACTCTACGTGGTCGTCAAGATCCAAAACCAGAGGATTACTCATTCTGTTAACGGCATCTAGGGTTCTAGCAAATGTCGTTACGAGGATGTCCGAGCCATGGTTCTGCAGAATGACGTTGACCTCATCACTAGGAAGCGCATCTGGAATTGAGAAGTGCAGTACTAGAGAAACATTCTCGATTTCCATGGAATGGAGGCCGGAGAAACTGTATCCTCCCATTGTAATATCAGGTCCCTTGGACCATGAGTAGAATCCATCAGGTTCGCCGAAGGTGGCATTGCAATCTGTGCAGCCACTGCTTGCCCAAGATGTATGTTCATCGAAGTTGTTCGGTCTGGAGTGCGTGAAGGACATCTCATCATTTGCAATCATTCCAATCGTGTAGTCTGCTTGTTCGGTAGTGAATCCTGTTGAACTGCTGAACGACCAATCTGCACTATCATGGAAACTGCCTGCTTCGAGAATCTCCACTTCCTCAGAAGAGATGACGGAATCACCAGAAACCATCGGAGAAACAAGTGCAAATATGGTTGCCACAACAAGTACTGAAACTACTCTGCAATCTCCCATTGCCACGAACGAAGGCTTTCTCTGCTTCAAGGCGTTGGTGCCTAATCATCGGGATGTTTGCAAAACTGTTGAAATACGAACCGACACACGCCTAACTTACTACTGGCTGTGATGGTGTAGCGGTTAGCACGGTGGGTTGTGGTCCCGCCAGCCCGGGTTCAAGTCCCGGTCACGGCCCCAGTACTATTCCCTGCCAAGGGACTCTTCACTAATTTTGTGTCCCATTCTACGGGCTTTTGTCGAGAGGTAGTCTACGTTTCCTTCGCCAACCCCTGCAACTAGTGGCATCCTCTCAACCACGTTGATTCCGTACTCTGATAGTTGCTCAATCTTATCCGGATTGTTGGTCATCAGATTCACTCTGGCGATTCCGACCGATCCTAGTATCTCAGATGCTATGCCATAGTCTCTGGCATCGACCGGATGGCCGAGCATGAGGTTGGCTTCCAATGTGTCAGCACCTCTGTCTTGCAGGTTGTATGCCTGTATCTTTGCATGCAGTCCGATTCCACGCCCCTCCTGTCGGAGGTAAACCAAGCACCCCCACCCAACTTCTTGAATCATCATCATTGCTAACTCTAGTTGAGGCCCACAGTCACATCTCAGGCTGCTGAATGCATCCCCCGTGAGGCATTCTGAATGAACCCTAACTAGGACTGGATCCGGACCTTCCATATCGCCAAGCAATAGAGCAACGTGATCCAAGTCAGTCTCCTCTTCGTGAAAAACTCTGATTCTGAACTCTCCGTGTTCGGTTGGGAGGCGAGCATCAGCCGGGACCTCACCAAGCTCGTATACCCGTCCACTGTCCATGTCTTTCCCAAATGAAGTACTCATTTGAATCCTACAGGTCGCCAGTCACATTGACGATTACGAATCTGAACTCCCCAGAATGCTCTTCTACTTCCTCAAGAACCACACCTAACCTATCACATAGTGCAGGAATGTCGTGCAAGGTCTCTGGATCGTCGCAAACAACCTCTATCTTGTCTCCGTTTTTACAGTCTTTCAGGACTCGACGAGTCTCGTGAACTGGAATCGGGCATAGGAAACCGAGCAGGTCGAGACGCTTCTTCACACCGCTGACCATGTTTATTGCACGGCGAACCACGCTTCAAATATTCTCAGTTCTTTGAGAATTCGAACTCTGCTGATTCATGTTTCTTCATGTATTTGATCGCAGCCACCTCATCGACTAACAAATTCGCAAACCGGGGGTCTCCCATTTCTCTTTCGGCTTCTCTCTTTGCTTTGTTCCACCTTCCTAGGAAGACACCTGACTCCCAGTCATTCATGAACATGGGGCGTATGTAGGATGACCTACAAACGGCTCTGGTATTCCCAAGATCTGCCGCTACTGTATCAATGACGGCTAACATTGTAGCAACTCTTTCCTTTTCCCCTTCTCCCGGAAGCTTCCCTGATTCCGCTAGTTTTACCATTCCCTCTGTCCCCTTCAGGTAAACCATTTCCTCGTTCTTGAATGAAAATTTTACGTAAGCCGGAAAACCATCTTTCTGTGATCTATCGATAGCATCATTGTGTAGTTCTGGTAGTTTTGTAATCTCTTCCTCGCCAAACTCAGAAACCATCGCCAACCTCGCTGCAGTCTTCCACGATGCTGCCCAAGTTCTGAAGTCCTTGGCAGTGTATCTGTTCATCATGTGTCTGTCTAGGTATTCGTTAATGTGCTCGGCTTTGATGTCGTAGTCATTCCCCTTTTCATCCAAATACCTGAAAACGTCCTGTTTCTTGTCCTTGCCTCCAACCTTGCCCGATTCTTCAATCAACTTGGCTATCTCGGGATGGCGGATATACAACTTCCAATCTTTGCCTGATTTGCCTGTAAATTCCATTTTTACATTGATCTTAGGTAGTTTTCCCTTCGGATTTAAGACTCCCATTCCTTCTACTATTGCCTTATCTCCTCTTCTGAAGGTTAGGTGACTTTCTTTGAGTGTAGTTAGGCCATATGACTCGTTCTCCAAGGCATACTGGTCAGATCCCACTCTGATGTGGTAACGATCAATTAGCCAAATAACCAGAGCTATGACCTTGTCTTTTTTCATCCCTTCTTGGACTAAATCATCCTGAAGACGAGTTCTAAGTTCGCTCAATTCTGTTGCGAAATCATCTACATTCGAGTACTTCAGAATTGCCTTGTATTCGTTCCATTTGGGGTGGTATTTGTATTGCAACCTTCCATTCGAGTCCTTTCCTGTAGCTTGAATGTGACCATTCTCGTTCGGGCAAAACCATACTTCAATCCAAGCCGGCGGAACTGCCAGCGAATTAAGGAATTCAATTCGCTTCTCGTTTGACAAAGGATTCCCGTTTGGGAGGTGATAGTTCCACGAAATTATCGGACTCCCTTCTTTTTCTGAAGGCTTCTCGACTTTCTTCCTTGTGATGCCCGGCTTGCTCCTATCGCTCAGTTTCAATCCTGCGTTCTCTGCCGATGCCCCGGAGTCTTCAACCTTCATGCACCAATATTGAGCCACTAGGCTTGAAGAGGTTTCGCAGAATCACTCTGTGAACTGTGCTAGAAGAGACTCTAGGGCTCGTATGTCATGCTCCAGGTTTTCCTTCTCCGCTTTCTTGACGTCTCCCTCCGCGAGTCTGGTCTGTAGGACTTCCAGTTCGTTTCTGGCCATTTCTCTCTCCTCTTCCATTTCCGCCTCGTTCTTCAGCATCTTGATCCTAGACACGTGCTGTCGTGTTGACTTCATGCGACGCATTCTTTCTCCAACTTTTCCCTCTGGGAATGGGCTGGGCTTGCTCTTGAGTTCCACTGCGATTGGGTAAGGGATGCTAATCCCCTCTCTACCGAACGCGTTGTCTATCTCCCTAAGTAGCCAGTCCGTGGCGAGGAATTCCTCTGCATAATCCATAATCCACACGTAAAGTCTGTAGTTCTTCGAGTAGTTGTCTAGCTCTCTTAGGAGGACCCTTGGAGGTGGGTCACTCTCGACATGCGGGCACTTATTGGCCACCTCCATGATGACTTGCTTTACATGGGCTGAACGTTCCTCGTAGTCCACCCCCACATCCAGGGTGAGTGTGACCCTCGAACCCGCTCCGTCACCACCCCCTCTAGCATAGTTGGTAATCGTCGAATCGACGAGTCTGTTGTTCGGGATAACTACCAATTGCTCGGTAAGTGTCAGGATCTTGGTTGAGAGCATTCCCACTGACATCACCATTCCCATCACTCCATCGACTTCTATCCTATCACCGACTTCGAAGGGTTGGTCAATTGCTAGAATGAATGAGTTGAGCATGTTCCCTAGTGTCTTCTGGACTGCCAGACCAATAATCAGAGAGAAAACCGCTAGAGAGGCTAGGATGCCAAAGAGTTCTATCCCAACTTCTTGTAGCGCTAGGTAAATTCCCATGAACCAGATTATTCCTCTGGACACGAAGACTACTAGGGGGTTGCCGCCAGTCACTGTGACGCTCTTGTTCGTGTTGTATTTGTCCATGGCAGCAGGAACGATGAAGTTGATGGCCACACTGATGATTGATGCTGACAGGATGATGTATATCCCCGAGAAGTAAGATGCAACAGCGGTATAGAATGCATCATTCCTCCCAAGTGTCCACATCATCGTGAGCTCCACACCGGCCAACAGTATGAATACGTAAATCCTGTTTGCAATCGGGTCGAGCATTTCGTTGTCCCATACTGCATCCGTTTTCTTCACAATCTTCCATGCTGCTTGCAGCAGGACGTATCTGAAGAACAGGATAATGAAGAGTGTGAGCCCAAGTGAAAAACCAACTTGGGCTATTAACCCCATCTCTTCTATCTCGTCGAGATACTCCATTAGAGAGGAAAATCCATCGGTAATCGGGTCAGTCATTCAATCACCCCCACCAGACCCTCTATCAAATGCTTATCGTATCAAACGCTTTGCCTGAAGGACCCATTCGTCTCTGTCAATCCGGCCTGGTCCGAGCCCTATGGTCGCATTCACTTCGTCAGATATTTCCTGTGTCATGTTTGCAATCTGGGAGATCTTGTAGATGCCTATTGCATTCAACTTATTCTCAACGAATCTTCCTATTCCATCGATTCGCTGTAAGTCGTCCTTGTCGTCTTCGGAACCAAAGCCAATCGCCGAGAAGTCGATTGCTGCTTCTTCCTGCTCCGTTTTCCTTGCGGTCTGATCGGCCTTATTTCTGCTCAGGAGTTCTGTCGCTTTCTCTCTCCTAATTTCCATCCTCCTCTCTTTCTCATCCGCAATTTCCTTCTCCCTGATTTCCTCTTTGGCTTGGTTCAGAAGGCCCTTATCACGGACAGCCGCTTCTCCATCAGCTGGGGGTGGCACTTTGCTGACTCCTTTCTCGGCGATTAGGTCAACGAACTTCCTAGCCTGTTTGGTCCACTCGTCCCTCTTGACCCGTCCCGGGAAGAACTCTATCGCCTCGTTGACCTTGTCCTCCAATTCAGAGTTCATCCGGGATATTTGTGCGAATGTGAATATTCCAAGTGCGTTGAGCTTCTCCTCTATGAATGGCCCTATTCCCTTGATTTCCTGGAGTTGGTCCTTGTTGTCGGCGGTAGCGAAGCCTAGGATTCCGAAGTCGATGTCCTTCGACTTCTCGGCAACTCTAAGGAGAGCGCTCTCCTTCTTCTTCGTCTCTGAATCGAGTTCCTCCAATTTCGCCTTTCTCTCCTCCAACTCTCCCTCCATGGTGGCGAACCTCTCTGCTGCCTTTTCACGAGCGAGTTGGTTGTCCTTCTCCTCCAGTTCCTTCTGGCGCATTCTCTCTACCGCCCTCTTCCTTAGCTTCTCCTTGGCCTCCATGACCTTGATTTGGACCTCACGCTCGTCTTCAGCAGCCTTCTTGGCAGCGTTTCTCTCAGTCCTTGCAGCCTTCTCCTCGGCCTCTCTCTTTAGTTGGGCGGCCTTCTCCTCGGCCTCTCTCTTTAGTTGGGCGGCCTTTTCCTCGGCTGCCTTCTTCGCAGCCTCTTCCCCGGCCTTCTTTGCCTCTTCCTCCTCCTTGCGCTCTTCTGCCTTCCTCCTCAGTATCGATCGAAGCTCAGCAGCCTCTTCCTCCTCCTTGCGCTCAACCTCAGACTCTCTCCGACTTCGCTCCTCCTCCGCGAGTCTTTCCTCTTCCTTCTCCTTCTCGGATCTTTCCTCTTCCTCTAGCTGAGACTTTCGTTCAGCCTCCGCTTGCCTCATTGCAGCCTCCCTCTCCGCAGCCGCAGCCTCCCTCTCCGCAGCCGCTGCCTTCATCTCGGCCTTCGCGGCCTTCAGTTCGGCTGCAGCGGTCCTTTCTTCGGCCTCCTTCTCAACCTGTTCTATCTTGCTCTTGAGCTCGTCTTGCATCTGAGCCGCCTTCTTCTTGGCATCTATCTCAGACTCCGCTGCTTTCTCGACAGCCTCCCTCTCTAATCGGACTGCATTCTTCTTTGCATCCATCTCGATTCTGTTTGCCCTCTTCTTTGCCCGTTCCTCTTCGGGGGTGTCATGATGCACCTCGACCTCTACAGGCCACTGAAAGTAAACCGTGGCCTTGCCTAGTCGGATGAGGCCCGTGTACTCCGTGGTGCTGACTGTGTCTCCATTGTCATTGAACTCCAACCTGAATTCGATATCTCCTCTCGAATTGGACTTGATCGACTGCATGCTGAATCGACTTCCGTTTTCTTCCGATGACATGTCAGTGAATTCGCATTTCAGCCTAGGCGTGATGTTTGAGACATTGATGACCTCGTGACTGCGGGCAAATGACCCCTTTCTGATGCCCTTAACGGGTTTGAGAATGAATGGGTCGTCGTATTCCCCGTTCCCTCCCTGCCAGTCGTCATCCGTTCGAGTGTACTCTGGTTCGGGGCCGAGAATTTCCTCCTCCCTGACCACGAAGGGATTGATCACCCATAGCAGTAGGAGTAACAGGAGTAGTAGCGGGAAGCAGCATATCCACAGGATCTTCACCACATCTGGGATGTACTCTTCCAGTAGGTTGCACACCCCATCGCCATCATCGTCTTCGGGGACGGAAAGATTGTCCTTGGGGTCAGTACCGCAACTGGTCTCGTTCAGGTCTAGCCAACCGTCATTGTCATCATCCAAGTCCTCGATGAGATCGAATGTGCAGTTCGCCGAGTCCGTCAGGTACCTGCAAGTCACCTCATCCGGCATCGTGTCGTTGTCCGTGTCATCCCATGCAATGGGGTTCTTCGGGAACCTGTCAATCGGGTCGCCTATGTTGTCACCATCATCGTCTTCATCGAGATAGCTGCAGATTCCATCCAAGTCGATGTCTTCAGGGTACGAGCGGTTGCTCGTCGGATCGCTATTGCACTCGAGCTCGATTATGTCTGGCCAACCATCCCCGTCTTCATCCGTTTCGTTGTCCTCTGGCCAGAAGATGTTGAAGTCGATCCGGTATGAGAAATCCCATTTGGAGTTCTCAGCACTGAACGTGTGCGAATACTCGAGTAAGAGGTGATCGTAAGCAAACTCAGGAGTACCTGAAATGACTCCAGTGGTGTTGTCCAGCTCCAGTCCGGCAGGTAGGGCAGGAAGCACAGAGAATAGCAGTATGCCGCCGCTGTTAGGTGCGATGATCGGCTCTAGTGGTTCCATTTCCACACCGACCGTGAGGACTAGTCTGTCGTTGGGGTAGAAGAAGACGATCGGCGAGTCGTCGAACTCGTCGTTTGTATCGCAGATCCAGTCCTCGTCGTGGTCATCCGGGCTGCTGACGATGTAAAGCGGGTCAGTGCCACACTCGATCTCCAGTGAGTCCCCCCACCCATCCCCGTCGTCATCGGGGTCGAATATATCGGGGATGCCATCCTCATCAGTGTCCAGATGACTGGCGGAGATCGTGAAGTCGAAGTTGTCCATGAAGAGAGAGTTGCTTCCAGTGACTGTGTATGTGGAGCCGTTCACCTCCTCTGTGGCGAATCCAGTGATTAGCCCGTTGGTAGTGTTGAAAACCAGTCCTTCTGGAAGTGCAGGGGAGATTGACCATGAGGACACGTTACCTCCGAAGATATGCGGTTCCATGTAGACCTCGTCCACGTTGGTAGTGAGGTTGAGGGTCTCTTCTAGGTAGATGAGGTCGAAGTCATCGTCATCTGGATCCGGTGTGACTGACTGGAGAGTAATCTCCACTGAGCTATGATACTGCGAGTTGTTTGCCCATATGGTGAAGATCTGTATTCCGAACTCATTCATCGGGGCTCCGGAGATAGTTCCGTTAACCTGTTCAGATCGGGCCATTTCTCCGTTCAAAGTCAGACCGGCAGGGAGGGGCGGCCATATCTCCCAAGTCCGCACGTCTCCTCCATAGGTAACGGCTACTATCTGCTCTATCGGCTCGTTGACGAATAGTAGCTGCGAAGTCATGCTGTAGACTAGGAAGAGATCAGAGTCATCGATGTTATCGAGACCGTCGCACAGGCCATCTTCGTCACCATCCTCTGGGTAGGAGAGCGGATCCAGCACTCCTGTGAGGCATGAGGACTCTTCGGAATCACTCCAGCCATCATTGTCGTCATCAGAGTCAGACTCATCGGGAATCCCATCCCCATCTGTGTCCAGTAATGCTGACGAGATGTTAATTGAGAAATTGGAGCTATATTGGCTATTGTTGGCCCAAATGACATACACAGTTGAGTTGAATGGTTCCGTGGATAAGCCGGCGATTTGTCCGGTGTTGTTGTTGAATGCAAGTCCTACGGCAAGCTCCGGATGAATCTCCCAGACCCTGACATCACCACCGAACACTATCGGATAGATTTGCACTTGGGTCAAGTTGACGACCAGCTCAATAGTGCTCTGTGGGAATGCCAAACTAATGGGGCTGTCATTGAAAAGATCCACAAGATCACACTCTCCGTCCCCATCAGAGTCAGAGGGGATGCTGGTATTGTCTAATTGGCCTGTATTGCATGCCTGCTCTTCTTCATCAGTCCAACCATCATCATCATCATCATCATCGTATTCATCGGGAATTCCATCGCCATCGGTATCGAGACGCCATGAGGAAATGTTGATGACGTAACTCGAGGAGTATTGGCTGTTGTTGGCCCAGATCGTGAAGTTCGTGGGGGTGAAAGAGACGTTGGCCACCCCTGAAAGCTCTCCTGAGCTATTGTTGAAGAATAGCCCAGACGGCATTGAGGGTGAAATTTCCCAGACACGTACTTCCCCTCCCAGAACAATTGGGGCCATCGTCAACGATGTGATGTTAGTAGTAAGATTCGCCGACGATTCCGCATAAGCAAGGAATATCGGCGAGTCGTCGATGAGGTCCAGGGCGTCGCATATCCCATCACCATCGGCGTCGGGGGGGAAGTCGTCCTCATCCAATGGCCCCGTGGAGCAAGCGGTCTCGTTCGCGTCGGACCAGCCGTCCCCATCGTCATCCTCGTCGGTTATGTCGGGCTCGCCGTCCCCGTCGGTGTCCAAGAGTGAGGCGGATATGCTCAGGTTGTATGATACGGCATAGGCTGAGTTGTTGGCCCAGAAAACATGCACCGTCGAATTGTGAGGCACGGTGGGAGTCCCGGAGATCTCTCCCGTGGTATTGTTCATGCTGAGCCCGACAGGCAGGGAGGGAGAGACCTGGACTAGGGAAACAACCGAGACGTTCACAATCAGGTCAAGATTAGTTGCCGCATAGGCGAGGAATATCGGCGAGTCGTCGATGAGATCCAGGGCGTCGCAAACCCCATCACCGTCGGCGTCTGGAGGGAAGTCGTCCTCATCCAATGGCCCCGTAGAGCAAGAAGTCTCGTTCACGTCGGACCAGCCATCTCCATCATCATCCTCGTCAGTTATGTCAGGCTCACCGTCCCCGTCGGTATCCAAGAGTGAGGCAGATATGCTCAGGTTGTATGATACGGCATAGGCTGAGTTGTTGGCCCAGAAAACATGTACCGTCGAATTGTGAGGCACGGTGGGAGTCCCGGAGATCTCTCCCGTGGTATTGTTCATGCTGAGCCCGACAGGCAGGGAGGGAGAGACCTATTGGGACCAGGGAAACAACCGAGACGTTCACAATCAGCTCAAGATCGGCTGCCGCGTAGGCCATGGCTATCGCACGGTCATCCGTGTCGTCCAGCGCGTCGCACAGGCCATCGATGTCCGTGTCAGTGGGTGTGCTGGCGGGGTCCAGGGGATCTGTTCCGCAATCGAGCTCAGCTGTGTCGTTCCACCCGTCATTGTCGTCATCCGGGTCGTAAAGGTCCGCAACCCCATCGCCGTCTGTGTCGACGAGGACTGTGATAGTGATGGTCACGGAGCTAGTCTGAGCTCCCGTGGCATTCGCCCAGATGGTGTAGTTGGTCTGGTTCTGAACTTGGGTCGGAGTCCCCCATATCGATCCGTTGGAAGCTCCGAAGAACAATCCGAGGGGGAGATCTGGGAACACCTCCCAGCTCTCGGGCGTCGAGCCGGACGTCTGCCCTGCTATCGGCTGCATTGGCAACCCCTCTGTGAGTAGCAAGTCATTCGTTGGGAAGCTGAGGATTATCCCGTTCCCGATTATCCAGATGGAGACCTCGGTGCTCCTGCTACCGCCGGAGTTGTTGGCCCAGACGGTGTATGTCATCAGGTTGGTCACTAGCAGGGGGATCCCCTCGAAGTACCCGTTGGTGGTGTTGAAGATCAGGCCGAGGGGGAAATCCGTGGAGTTGATCGCGAAGCTCTCCACGGCACCACCCTCGATTGTCGGCTGGATGCTTACGAGCGCGTCCCTCGGGACGGTGAAAGTCCCGTTCCCGTAGGAGATGTTGGCGATAGGCTCGTTGATGGTGAACTGGAAGTTGACAGGGGTCGTGCCCCCCTCGCTCGTGACTCGGAGCTGGAAGGTCTGCTGAGTCAGGTTCACGGACGGGGTACCGTAGATCGTCCCGTTGCTCGCCCCTAGGTGGAGGCCGGATGGCAGTGCTGGCACGAAGGTCCAGTTCAGGATGGTACCATTGACCTCGTAGGGGGATATCGGCCCGATCTCCAACCCACGCTCCATGACGAATACCGTCTGGTTGTAGGATATCGTGGGTCTGCCATTGAGGATTAGGAATGAGACGTTGAACTGGTTGTTCCCCAGGGCGGTGTCGTTCATCCATAGGGTGAATTCGGATAGCGACATGTTGCTGGTCGCTGTTCCCGAGATCAGGCCGGTGTCCGAGTTGATGCTCAACCCATCGGGAAGGGCGGTCGATACCCAAGAGTCGAGGTATTCGTCGCAGTAGCTTGTCCCCTGGTTGCACGTTGCTCCCATGGCACTCAGGCCAGTGACTCCCCATAGGGTGGCGGTCTCGCCCTCGATCAGATTCGCACCGTCGATGGTATGCCCCACGGTCTCCATCAGGAATTGGCTGTTGTACTGGCAGTTGCTCGAGGGCCTCCCCATCTGGCTGCCGTCCCAGAATAGGTAGCACGTATTTTCGTAGTAGTTCACCAGCATGTTGCCTAGCGGGTCGAAGGCCACGTCCTCCCAGTCCAATGTGTAGGGGTTGGATGGGCTGTTGCTGTATTCCAGGAACTCCTCGAAGTCCATGTTCAGGTTCGAGTCGAGTCTCAGTATCCTATGGTGGTTCGCGACTGAGTAGGTCCTCTGCCCGAGGAAGAGGACGGGCATCCCCTGTGGGTCCATCTCCAGCAGGCTGTAGTACTCCGCATAGTATCCCGAATTGGCGGTTAGGCAGAACTCCCGTGAGGCCTCTGTGGTCCATTCGGCTCCGCTCAGCCTCATTACTACGAGGCTGTCGTCGCAGGTCTCGTTGAACCAAGACACCGAACCGGTGATGTTCAGGCTGCTGAGGTCGTTCACGGACCAGAAGGCCATGATCAAATCTCCCGAGGGAGTCGCCTGCATCATCGCAGAGTCGTAGTTCCCATCGAATCCAGCGGGAGACGTGATCTTGGATGCACCGGTCCATGCTCCTGTTCCATTTATCCTCCCGATGACGTAGTGATAGGTGTCGTTCCCTACGGCATAATCTCCCAGCTGGGTGTCTCCGTAGGCCCTCATTAGGACCTCGACGCTCCCGTCATCATGCACTCCCATTCCCTGCAGGGTCCTGTGGCTCGAAGAGACTGGAGTCACGGTAGTGGCCCATGAGAAGTTGCCAGTCGAGTTGATCCGGACCACGAATGGCCTGTAGTAGTTGTAGTTGGTACTCGGGATCTCCATGGTGACGTCGCCGAAGGTCACCGTCCTGTACGAGACTGAGTTGGTCGAGATCTGGCCGACAACTGTGAGATTCCCAGTAGTCTCATTGACGCTCATCCTGGTGAATCCGTAGTTGTTAATGCTGGCCTGTATCGAGACGTGCCAGTTCGCATCGTTGGATCCTGAGATGTAAGCGTCCTGCGACCACCTTATGCTGCCGTTGGTGTCCAGCGAGACGAAGAAGGCAGCCTCCCTGCTTGGGAGGTCATGCTCCGCTCCTGGGAGGTCCAGACCTCCACTCGTCCTATGCCCGGTTACGTAGGTGTTCCCAGACCCGTCAATGGACATGGCCCCCATTGTCGTCGAGCTCGAGTCCAGTGGCACGACCCATGCCCATGTCCCGTTCGCCCACCTCTTGGCGACATAGTGGTCACCCGATCCGATCGTTACGCTGAGTCCGTCGGCTGACCATGCAGAGGTAGACTGGTATTTCCCGTAGTAGTACAGGTTTCCATCCGAGTCGTACTCGTGCAGTGTGTAGCCCCTGCCGTTGTTGGGAGATATGTACTGGTGGTCGTTCCATCTGCCGTAGCCAGCATGAATCGGTGCCGGAGATCTGACCGTGAACGTGATGGCCACGGGGTATGATGCGCTGCTGCTGTTCGAGTAGAGAGTATGGGTCGTTCCTGCCGTGTCCACCGCGGTCGGGATTCCAGTGATCACTCCCGTCGCACTGTTGACGGAGAGGCCAGCAGGTAGCGATGACGCCCACACCTCGACCAGTGTCTGCCCTTCGAAGGTCGGCGTCATTGTGACCGACTCCCCCTGTGTTGCGACCAACGAGGTGGTGCCGTAGTCCATGACAGCATACTGCAGGGTGTCGCATACTCCGTCGCCACCGACATCGGTGGGCTGGAATGTGTACGACGGGTCTAGCAGGGTCCCCTTGTGATGGAGAATTGCCGAGCTGCTGTCATTGGCGTCTATGGACATCAGGTACGGGTCGTCCTGGCGATCGAACTCCAGTGTCAGCCTAGCGTAGTTCAGCGTCTGCAGGGAGCTGGATTCCTCCCACCCATTGCTCTGCCATACTTCTTCGTGAATCCACGAAGCACCTGACTTATGGGACAGCATAAGCTTGTCAGAGGTGTGATTGATCCAAGCGACGTGAGCCACCCCCGTCGAGTTGGTTGCAATCTCGACACCCTCGTTCCTACCAGTTGAAGTTGCAATCTCCTCGGTGCTCCAAGATGAACCTCCGAAGACCGAGAACCACAGGTTAGTCCCGTTGTACATCGCTGCGTATGCGGTCCCGTCGCTCGAAACGTGCAGTTCCGCTCTACCGTGATCGGTATTGGAATAGTCGGTGTCACTGGCCCATGACGTGCTCTGGTTGCGCTCTAGAACCAGTTTCGGAGAGCTCCACGAGACGGTCTCGCTTCCCGAGAGGCTGCCATTTAGATCAGTCGTGTAGTGGTAGAAACCCACTGGGAGTCCAGCGTCTCTTGCAGAGATGTTTACGGTTAGCAGATGCAGTTTTCCATTTGGCCCAAAGTCGATTTGTGAGTGGTGATTGTAGTTGTCAGAAAGGCCCCCAGGGATGTTGATGGAGAATTCCGTCCCGTTGAGGTACCATCCCTTGATGTCGGACCCGCCGTCCGAGTCGTCCCACCTGACAACCATGTCACCCTCGACGCTGATTGCAGCGTCTTGTGCCGATGCAATCGAGTGATCCGATCTGGAGCTGAGCGATGAGATGCTGCCGTTCGCGTCGATGCCCCTTGTGATACCATACTCGTCAATCACGTAGATTATTCCATTGCGTTCCTCCATGCCCCAATAGTCGAAATCGTAGTTATCGTAAATTTGCTGGACCGCACCAACCGTCCCATCGAACTTCAATAGGCTATTGAACGAGCGATGATTGTAATATGTGGAGAATAAGCGTATCCCGTAATCGGAGATGAAGAAGTCGTATCCGTATATTGGGCTGTCATAGTAATTTATAGGCCCGTCTCCTGAACTGTCCCAGACTCCCCTTTGTGACCATGTAGATGACTCACCGCCGTAGCACTCGATTTGGTAGGTGTCGTTCCATGAGTTGCCGTCCACATCATCATCGATAGCGTCGCAAATGCCATCTCCGTCGTAGTCAGTGGGCTCTGAGAGGCTGCTCCACCAGAGAGTCCCGCAGGCGATTTCCTCGGCATCGGACCACTTCGTAACGGTATCCTGCGCTGCGGTCGTGACATCGGGATCGTCGTCATCCGTGTCAGTGTTGACGCCGAGTCCGTCTGCGTCGTGGTCGAACCAGTCCCTCTGGTCGAAGGGCAGGTCGTCATTGACGTCGGTGTAGCCGTCGTTGTCGTCATCGGAGTCCCAGATGTCTATCCACCCGTCGCCGTCGAAGTCGGGAGGCACCATGTACAGGTTGGTGACGAGGAGCTCCCCCCCCATCTCACCGCTCGCATCACCGATGTTGTCGTCAGCACCGTCGAAGACTCCCAGCCTGCCATCGGAGTCCTCGCCCCAGCATCTGATGGTTCCGTCCCCGATGATCGCGCAGGTGTGGTAGAGCCCGGAGGAGACGGAGGAGGACTTCGTCGTCGGTAGGAGCGCGGTCCCTAGCCCAGAGCCCATCTCCTCGGCAGTATCCACGTCGTCCGTGGTGCCGATCCCCGCCTCCCCGTAGTAGTTGTCGCCCCAGCAAGCTATGCTGAGGTTGTCAAGGACTACGCATGCGTGACTGTACCCCACACTGATTGAAGCGGCAGTTCGTCCGCTTCCGAGTTCGACGTTGGGCAGGTCGTCCCCCATCTCCTCAGCCGAGTCTCCGGAGTTCCCTGAGGTGACTCCCATTCCCGTCCTGCCATCGGAGTTGCTCCCCCAGCAGCGAACACTGCCGTTGTCGAGGATTGCGCATGTCGAGGAATCACCAGATGAGACTGCAATAGCCGTGCGACCATCTCCGAGCTCCACTGCGGGAAGGCCATCTCCCATGCGTGCATTACACTCCCTCGTGTTTGTGTCCGTGTTCAGAGATGGGTGGCAAGAAATGCCGTTCGAGTCAAAATCTGGTCCGGTGCCGATGCTCTCGGTGTGACCCTGTCCGAGCCTTCCGTTGCCATTGTTTCCCCAGCACTTCAGTACGCCGCTGTCCAGGATCGCGCAGGTGTGGGTTCTTCCGGCATCGATCGCTATAGCGGTCCTGCCGGTCCCAAGGTCGACCGTGATGAGGTTGGCTCCCATCTCGTTTGCACCGTCTCCCATGGAGGTTGTGTTCCCGATCCCGAGGTTCCCGTAGCCATTGTAGCCCCAGCACTTCACGCTACCGTTGTCCAGGATCGCGCAGCTGTGCATTGACCCCAATGTGATGTCGGTGGCCGTCCTGCCGGGACCTAGGTCCACCGTGGCGAGGTTTTCTCCCATCTCGTTCGCACCATCTCCGATTTGGGTGTTGTTCCCGATCCCGAGCTGCCCGTAACTGTTCCTTCCCCAGCACTTCACGCTACCGTCGTCCAGCATAGCGCAAGCGTGACCCTGCCCTACCGAGATGCGCAAAGCGGTCCTGTTGGCCCCCAATGGCACGAATGCGAGGTTTTCTCCCATCTCATTGTCCCCGTCAGAGGCAGTGGACGTGTTGCCGTGACCCAGCTGCCCGTTGCCATTGTTTCCCCAGCACTTCACATGCCCCTGCGATGATCTCGCGCATCCGAACTTACCGTCGACGGACAGGGATATCTCCGACACGTCGTAGGGGCTCGAGGACAGTGCCGAGCTTCCTTCTGCCGCTCCCAGGGGGGTGTCCGAGTCGAGCATGACGAGGTCTGTGGAGGCTGGCGATGCCAGCGAAGTCGTACCACCGTTCCCGATCTGTCCCGAGGCGCCATCGCCCCAGCACATGACTCGGCGGTCCCCAGTCAGGTTGGAGAAAAGGGCGCAAGTCGTCCCGCCCCCCGTTCCCGAGCTGGTGGACACCGAGACCTCCAAAGCGGTCCATCCAGGGACGGTGGACACGCTGACTGGGTCTCCCGAAGTTACTGCTCCGACTCCGTTCCCGAGTTGCCCGTCGATAGCGACGCCCCAGCATCTGGCGGTGCTTCCCGTCACGGCGCACCCATGAGTCTCGCCAACGTCGAATGACGTCACGCTCCCGACCCCAGAGCCCATCGAGGTCCCGGAGGGGTTGTTTTGCGAGTTCCCCATGACGATTGGGGAGGGATTTCCGGCAATGGAGAACTCCAGATCGTCCTGGTCCTCGTCGAAGTAGGCGATCCTAGTGTCCCCGTTCGCGTCTACCGTGACTTGGGTCCCCTGTCCAGCAGAACCGGCGTCTTGGGTTGTCAGGGCCCAAGAGGACCCGTCCCAGACTGCGAGCCTGAGGGAACCGTCATGATAGGCAATCCGAGGAAAGGTGTATCCGAGCACGCTACCGCTGGAGTCTACCGTCGAGATGGCCCACGATGACCCATCGTACTGGGCATAGCGCAGGAAGCCGTTGGTCGCATCGACGTACGAGATGTGGGGGTTGCCGTTCCCATCGAGGGCCAGGTCGGAGTAAGTCCCCACCATGGTCGAGCTCTGATCCAATGTGACGCTGGACCACGATGTCCCGCTCTTGGATGCGTACTGCAGGTTGCCTGCAGTGTCGGAGCCGTTGTAGAAGCTCAGGTGGGAAATCCCCGAACCGTCGACAGCGAAGCCCATTCCGTAGCTGTGAGTCCCGATTTGGGATACCTTCGCCGTTGCAGCTTCGCCGCTGTCAATAACCAGGGACATCAAATCATAGTTGGAGAAGTTCTCATAGGCGATGTTGATATTGCCGCTCTGGTCGATGGCTATGTTGGGAAATCTCCCCACGTTGTAGCCACTACCGTCTAACGTCTCCACAAACCAACTATCGCCGTCGTACCGAGCGTACTCCAAATCCCATGAATTTCGGTCGTGGTATGCGATGTACGGCCTGTCATCGCCGTCGACTGCGATGGATACTGACGTGCCGACGTATTCGTTCCCTTGGTCGTGAACGTTTGTCGTGGTCCACATCGACCCTCCCAGACCCATGTATGCATACTCCAAGGACCTGCTGCCAATGTCATAATAGGCGACGTGCAGGCCATCCGCGGAGTCTATTGCGAGGGATATCCCCCGCTCATCGTGTGTGTACCTCCCGCCGTAGCCGTCCACGCTGCTTGACGACCAGGAACCGGTCGCCCTGATGGAGATGTATACGTCATCGTAGTAGTCATCGTAGAAGACCACGTGTGGGACGTCCGTGCTGTTCAGCTTGATCTGGNNACCTCAGGTTGTAGGAGCCTCCCGTGTTGTTGTAGACGGCATAGGATATGTGCGCGTTGTCGCTGGAATCTAGGTCTATGGAGGTGTCATATGCATAGTATGGGGTGCCGTCGACGACCTCTATGCCCCATGCGCTGCCGTTGTGGTGGGCGTACATGACTTGCCTGGGGGTGGTGCTCTGGTTGACGTAGGAGATGTGCGGTTTGTCGTTTGAGTCGATGGCGATGGATGAGTAGAGGCCAGAGGTTCCACCGTTGTCCACCTCCTCCACCTGCCACGCGGAACCGTCGAACATTGCGTACATCAGGCTGGAGGCGCTGGCGTTGTAGTATGAGATGTGCTGGTTGCCGGAGCTGTCGAGCGCCATCGAGATGCCATATGTGCCCACGCTGCTCGACTCCCCGTCGACCGTGGAGATGGCCCTCCCATCTTCTCGGATCGTAGCCATCTCGACGAATGCGGGAGATGCCCCGTCCGTCCCGTTCAGGAAGGGAGCGGTGATCGTGCTTCCCGAGAAGTGGACTTCTGGTGCCATCCCGATCGAGTTGGAGGACTCACCGCTGCTGGCGATCCCATCGGACGCGACGACCGTCCCGGTGAACGCAGTGGTCAGCAGACCCCCGTTGGCAGGGTAGGAAGCCTGCTTGTAGGCTAGGTAGGCCGTACCGGTGGTGTAGTCGAGCGTCATCGACACATGGCTTCCGACGTCGTAGCCGTTCCATATCTCCTGTACAATCCATACGTCCCCAGTCGCGCTGTTGTTGTATGCGAGGCGGGAATCGCTGGAGCTGGAGGAGTAGGCGATCCTGGGCCTATCATCCCCATCTAGTTCGAGAACTATCCTGTCTGACGAGATGCTCGTGTCGATGTCCCGTATGGACCAAGAGGCTCCATCGTGGGAGGCGTACCTCAGGTCCCAGCCAGAGTTGTAGGAGTAGGCGATCCTGGTCCTGTCGCCGCTGTCGATGGCTATCGATGCCCAGCTACCTACGTTGTTCGTGCTGTCGACCACCTCCCTGGACCATGATGCCCCGGTAAAAACGACCAGTTCCAAGTCGTCCGAGGTCTCGTTCCTGTACGCTATCCGCGGGTAGTCGCTGCCGTCCAGGGCGATCGAGTTGTACGAGTCGTCGACCGTCAGGTTCTGGTCGACCCAGTCGGACCCGTCGTAGTACGTGTAGCGCAGCGTGTCGTTCTTGTGGTCGTAGTAGGAGATGTGTGGGTTGTCGCTGCTGTCCAGGTCGAGGGACGTGTGCATGGTCGGGCTGTTCTGGTCCATTATCGACTGCAGGGTCTCCACGGTCCAGGACGATCCATCGTAGTGGGCGTACTTCAGCCAGGCGTCGTCGGTGCCCGAGGTCTGCCATGACCAGTAGGAGAGGTGGAGGTTCCCTCCCGAGTCGATCTTCATTCCGTTCAAAGAGTACCCTGTGTGGGTCTGGTCGTCATCGACCACCACGGGATCCGACCAAACCGTGCCGTTGAACGTCTTGTGCATCAGCTTCTTGCCGCTGCCCCTGTAGTATTGTAGTATGTCAGGTGCAGGTCCTCCGTACTCGGGTCCCTCGCGATGCTGAAGTAGCTCGGGTTTTCGCCCGTCACCGACGATATGGTGGATTGGTTCGTCAGGTGCCTGGTGTGGACGAGCTCCCCGGCGGCCTCGTCGTAGCTAAGGAAGTGCATGCTCCCATCCGGTCCCTTGCCGATGCCGACTCCCTTGTCGCTGTCGCATTCGTCCGATGACGAGCAGACAGCAGTCGTGCTCCAGCTCGAGCCATCGTATCTGGCGAATGAGATCCCAGAGCCGTCGTTGTAGGCCAACAGCCAGTTCCCATTCCCGTCAGTGGTCAGGGCCGGGCTCCTGCCGACATCCCCCGTCGTAGCAATCGAATTCACGGATGGTCCAACGTAGGAAGTCCGCGATGAAGACCCCCAGCATAGTGCCTCGCCGCTCCTCATGATGGCGCAGGAAACGCCATCACCGGCGTTGATGCCCTCCACGGTGCTACCGGTCCAGTTGGACGAGACCAGGCTTCTTGAGCCAGACAGGTCGACCTCCTTCGGGTCGTAGGTGCTCGTTCCAGTGTAGCCGGGGCTTCCGAGGATGTTTGAGTAGCTCCCCCCGTTGTGCCCCCAGCAGTTCACGCTGCCCGAGGATAGCAGTGCGCAGGAGTGACGTGCACCGAGGGCGATCTGCGAGACACCGCCCGACGCGTCCCAGAGGGCCCTGCTGGGCTCCAGAACCGAGCCTATGGAGCCATATTCAATGTTTTTGACTCGTAGGTCGTCAATGTGGACCTCGTTGTAGTGGCCGTATACGTAAATCTGGATCGAGACGTCGCCAGACCCGCTGTAGCTGTCTGGGACCTCGAATGCCACGTTCTGCCAAGATGATAGGGAACCATAGGTCGTGACGTTGGAGTCGATCTGGGAGAGCAACTGCCCTCCTGCGTAGATTCTGAGGTACTCGCTTGTGTAGCCGTTGTTACCGTGGTACTTTGCCTTCATCTTGAACGAAACCACGTCTCCCTGTGAGACGGAGAATGAGTCGCTAGACGTCAGGGTCTCTACTCGCCAGCTGTTGTATAGGGATCTCAGTACGTAGTCTAGGCCCTCGCCCGGACCCTGCATGTAACTGGTCCAGCTCGAGGTCCAAGATCTTGAGTTGTCGGTGAAGTTCTCGTACTGAGTTTCGCTGTTCGCGGCGTTGATGATCTTGCCCGTCCTGTCGTCGCCCCCGTTACCCCAGCAGTACATGTTGGAGTCGGTCCCCGTCATGCAGTTGTGATCCGCTCCCGCTGCGTACTGCGAGACCGTGACCTCGGACGGTAGGCTAGCGTAGCCCGGGGACTCGCTGGCGGACGCCGTCCCGCGTCCGAGCTGGCCATGGGTGTTCCTGCCCCAGCAGACGAGGCTGCCGTCGAGCCCAGTGGAGCAGGCGTGGGCCGAGCCAGCGTCCACCGCCCCCGCCTCGAATCCAGAGGGTAGGTCGACCAGTACAGCGTAGGCGCTGCTGGATCCCGCCGAGGCGCTTCCCAGCTGCCCCTCGGAGTTGTCGCCCCAGCATGCCACGGAGCTGTTGGACAGCACCGCGCAACCGAACTCCTCGCCTATCGATAGGGCATCCGACTCGGCAGAGACCGAGGTGTCCACCCAATCGTCGAAAAGATCGCACACCCCGTCCCCATCTGCGTCCGCAGGGGTCGAGGATGAGCTGGAGTAGTCCGTGCCACATCGGAATTCGTCGAGCCTCGACCAGCCGTCGCCGTCGATGTCGTCGAGCAGCCCCGCTGTGGCTAGTCCTTCCTGTGTGAATAGGGACATTGCGGACGAGGTCCCGGGGTAGAACGTGAATCCCCACATCTTCCCCTGTTCGCTGAGTTCGACACTGACCCAGTCAGATCCACCCGTGCCCTCCAGTTGGGTTATGTCCCATGAGCCGCTACTCTTGTGCAGTGCGTACGTCCCGTCGGGTGCTCCGACAAGGATTAGGGCCGATAGGTCAGCGCCTATCGCGATGTCCATGACCCCGCTGTCGGAGACGTCGACCGAGTCAGTCACGTCCTCGGAGGACCATGACCCCGGGCTCCCGCAATTCGACGAGCAAGAGGTGTAGTGGATACCTCCGCTGCCAAACAAACCTGACGGACCTAGGTAGGAGATGTGGATGGAGTCATCCAGCCCCAGGTCCAAAGAGAGCGAAGAGTTCCCTGCAACGACGCTGTTCGCATCCCACTGCCCCGATACGTGTGCGAGACCAGTGGTGTTCATGGGGGTGCCGAAACCGGTCGAGCTGAGTTCCACTACATTCACGTAGCCCGGGTCCTCGATACAGATGGCAACGCTGCAGGAACTATCTAGGTAGGCCACTTGTATGTTGCCATCTTGATCGACGTCCGAGTCCAGGGAGCTGGAGAGCGATGCACTGCTGATGTCGTAATCGTTTGGAACCCAAACCCAATCCCCGGAGCCCACGCATTGCGTAGATGTGTATTGGGCCGAGGAGCACGTTCTGGCATACAAGTACAAGCTCACCGAACTCATGGATTCAGCGTAAGATTGGTAGATGACGTATAGGTTGCCATCCACGTCCAACTCGATGGCGGTAGCAGTTGGCAGACCAGTGGTCGGTACCTCCCATGTCACCCAATTCCCATCGTCCTTGGTATAGTAGCTAATTGCGGATGAGGTGCCGCCAGAGTAGGTCCAAGCTATGGATATGTGAGGAATTCCGTTGGAGTCGATTGCCAGGGACACGTCAGCCATCCTCGGGTCAGAGTAACCAGAGTTGAAGACGGTCTCCGTAGTCCACTTGCCCTTGTAGAAGATCCCGAACCTGACTACATCGTTGGCCTCGTCGATGTAGACCACAGCGCCGCATCCGTCTGATGTCAGCGCGGTCGAGGTCTTGTTGCCTACGTACGAGCTGGTGCTATCCAGAGTCTCCTGAGACAGGGGAGATCCCTCTGCAGGGAGGTCGCAGGGTTGGTCTAAGGTCGGCTCGGGGAGGAAGAGTTCTACGTAAGAGAGGTCATCCCCCATTTCACCCGATTCATCACCAGTCGCACCGCTCTTACCCAAACCGGTCCTCCCGTCCATCCCCGTCCCCCAGCACTTGACCATGCTGTTGTTCAGGATTGCACATGCGTATGCGTCGCCCGCATCGATTGAAGTAGCGTACACATCAGTCCCCAGGTCGACGTTTTCGAGGTAGTTCCCCATCTCGTACTGCCCATCACCTCTAGTGACGGCGTCCCCGGAACCCAGTGCGCCGTCATCCCCCTTACCCCAGCACTTGACCGTCTTCGGAGTTCCTGAGTCACCGTCATCCAGGATGGCGCATGACGAGCCGTACCCAATACCTATCGTATCGACTGTCAGGCCGGTCCCGAGTTGCACGAGCGCAAGGTCATCCCCCATCTCTCCAGACGAGTCGCCGATGTTGGATGTGGATTCACTGCCGAGCCTGCCGCTGTCTCCCCAGCCCCAGCATGCCAGGTTTTCATCATCGCTATCGTCGAGGATGGCACAGGTCATGTGCTCTCCGGAGACGATTTGAGTGACTGTTCTCCCTGAGGGTAGGTCGACTAGCACCAGGCTCTCTCCCATCTCCCCGCTTCCATCACCTATCGATTCCGTCCCCTCAATCCCCAGTTCACCATAGGTGTTGGAACCCCAGCAGCCCATCTCGCCATCGACCCATAGGATGCAGGTGTGACTGTACCCAGCCGAGACTTGGGATAGCCCGACTCCTCCTCTCGCGGGAAGATCAACCACCATGCTCTCTGAGCCAGTGTCGCCTATCGTGTCCGTGGAGCCCAGACCCAGCTGACCGGATCCGCTTTCCCCCCAGCACCTGAGCTCGTCTTGAGTTGTGTTGTTGACTATGGAGCAGGAGTGCGAGCCTCCGATCGAGATCGACACGGCACTCCAGTCGGGGCTGCCCGACCCCGGGCCGATTCCGTAGACGGAGGGGATGGAGTCCCCCATCTCTAGGTACCCGTCTCCCCGCGCTCCCGAAGCTAGCGCTCCGGAGTCCGAGCCCAATAGGTCGTTTCGGCCCCAGCACTTCACCGAGCCGTCGTTGATCAATGCGCATGTGTGGTCCTCACCAGCACCCACATCCGTGAAGGTGAGTCCGCTGCCGACGTCCGTGAACATGAGGTACTGCCCCATCTCCTTCTCGTCGTCACCGTAGCTGGCCGTGTTCTCGTGCCCCGTCTTGCCACCCAAGCCCTCTCCCCAGCACTTCATCTGGTTCAATGACCCGATTACGCATGAGTGGTCCAGGCCTAGGTCGAGGACGGACGCTCCGGAGTTGTCGATCTCGAACCTCTGCGCCCCTCCCTCGAGTTCGTCGGAGGAGTAGTCTAGCGAGGTCAGAAAAATAAGCTGCGTGCTCGTGAGCATGAGCAGGACTAGTATCAGTGCCCGGACCGATGCCCTTGCTTGCACTCGCATACACAATTGATTAGATAAATTTTGCATTTAATTGTTCCCTATGGAAACCCTATTTTCCTCATTTAGACACCCCGAAGGGGTGTCTATTTCATCACTCAAGAAGGATCTTTGCCTGCTCAGCCCATAACTGTCTGCGAATCCTTCCTGGCATGTACTCTATCGCATCGTTGACGTCGTCGGACATGTCGTCGTCCATCTTGGAGATCTGGTCCAGAGTGGTTATCCCGAGGGTGTTCAGCCTATTCTCCAGAGAATCGTCAATACCGTCAATCTGCTGCAGGTCGTCGTCCCTTCCGCCTGACTCGCCGATGACCGAGAAGTCCACCGTTATCGCCTTGATCTTGATCCTGGCATTGATGTAGTCCTCCTTGGACATCGAGCCCTCTTGCGTCTTCAGGTCGTTCAGTCTCAGTTTGACCTCCAGCTTGATCACCTCAGCGGCCCGCTCGGCCTCGGCCTCGGCCAGGCTCTTCCTCTGCCGGATCTCCTCGGCTTTCTTTCGCCTCTTCTCCGCCTTCTTCCTGACCCTTTTCTTGGCTTCCTGACGTTTCCGTGCCTCTTCCATGGCAAGCTCCTCGGCACTGAGCTTCTTCTTCTCCAGTAACCGCTTCTTCGCCCTAGCGACCTTGCGACGCTTCTCTTCCTCTTCGATTTCCTCTTCGAGATCACGTCTGGCCTTGGCCTCGGCTTCTGCGCGCCTCCGTGCCTCCCTCATGTCTCGCTCTTCTTGCTTGGCCGCGTTCTCGGCCTCTATCCTGATCTGCTTCGCCTCTTGGTACTCCTTCTGGGTGATTTCCTTCTTTTTCTGGGCCTTGGCTGCCTCTCCCTGAGACTTCTTGCGAGCACCGGTCGCCTTGCCCAGAATCCTCTCTGCTTCCTTCCATGACTCTGTCTCTCTCTTCAGGTCCTCCTTGGCCTTCTTGTGGGCCTGCGCCTCGGATTCTGCCCTCTTCTCCTGCTCTGCCTTGAGCTTGGCCTCCGACTCCGTCTTCTTGTTTGCGTCCGAGGTTGCCTTCCTCTTCAGAGCGGACTCATCCTCGAGGGCCTCTCTCTTCTTGCTCTCTGCGGAGGCACGTTTCTGATAGGCAAGCTTGGCCTTTACGACCTCATCTAATCTGCTCAGTGCCTTCTTTCTCTCCTCGTCCGCGGCAGCAGTTTCCTCCTTTGCCTTCTCGCCTCTCTTTTTGTGTTCGGCGTGCTTGATCTTGGCCTCCTTGCCGGCTTTGCTCTCGTCATCCACTCTCTTGGCGGCGTTTTCGGCGCTAGTCTTGCTGGAGGCTGCCTTTTTTGTGAGCTCCTCCGTCTCTGCCTTGGCCTTCGCTGATCTCTCCTGCGCGGCTTTCCTCTCTCCCTCGGCCTTCCGTAGGCTCTCGCTGATCTCCTTCATCTTGGCCCTTGTCTCGGAAAGCAGCGACCTTGCCTTGTCCGTGGCCTTGATGCGCTCATCTCGGGCCTTCTCCGCATCTGCCTTGGCCTTCTCCGCATCTGCCTTGGCCTTCTCTGCATCCTTCCTGTCAGCTAATCCCTGCTTCGCCTCCGCCTCGGCCTTCTTCTGGAGTGATTCCCTCTTCTCGAGTTCCCTCTCGGTTTTCTTCCTCTCGGCATCGGCCCTCTTGGCTCGGTCCTCGGCGTCCTTTCGGGGCTTGACCGTGGATTTGTATATCTTTTCTGCCTTCCTTGTCTCCGCTTCCGCCTGCTCCCTCTTTGAGATAGCAGATTCGGTTGCTTTCTTGGCCTTGTTCAGCCTCTTCACCGCCTCGGCCTTCACCTTGGTCTCCTCTGCTAGTCTGCTTTCGAAGGCCTTCAGCATCTTCGACTCGTCCTCCGCCTTCGTCCTCGTCTCCTTGACTTTCTTGGCCAACTCGGAGATCTTGCCCTTCAGGCCCCTAATTGAATCGGTGAGTTGTTTCAATTTTGCCTTCTCGGAGGCGCCCTTTTTGGACACTACAGCCAGCTCTGCATTGGCCTTCTTTTGCTCAATCTCGGACTTCTTGAGGTCGTTTTGCAGGGAGCTGAGCTCTTTGGACAAGTCTCCTGACTTCTTGGCGTCTTTGCCGAATCTCTCCCTTTCCTTCTCTAGTCGACTCTTCGCCTCCGATGCTGCCTTCTTGGAGTGCTCTAGCTTTGATTTGGTTGATTTTACCTGCCTTTCAAGGTTCTCGAGTTGTTTTGTCTCCCCCACGATCGACTTCTTCTTCCGAATCAGGTCGTTTTCCACCCTCTTCCTTGCCGATTCTTGATTCTTTAGGTCCCTCTCAGTGATCGATTTTGCCTTCTTCAGTTCACTAATCTTGCTGGATGCTTCTTTGATGGATGATGATGTCTTCTTGAGATCCTGTTCAGCCTTTTCCTGGGCTTTCTTTGTGCTCTCAAGATTCTTCTCGACCGCGATCCTTTCCTTGGCAGCGGTGTCCGTGGCCTTCTTCAGTTCACTAATCTTGCTGGATGCTTTTTTGATGGATGATGATGTCTTCTTGAGGTCCTGTTCAGCCTTTTCCCGGGCTTTCTTTGCGCTCTCAAGATTCTTCTCGACCGCGATCCTTTCCTTGGCAGCGGTGTCCGCGGCCTTCTTCTGCCCCTGCAGATTCTTCTTCTCCGCCTCGTCCTTCTTCTTGGCTGCCTCAGCGGCCTTATTCTCAGCCTCAGCCTTCTTCTTGGCCGCCTCTGTAGCCTGCTTATCTTTGGTCGCGTTGCTCCCCTTGCCGCCAGCCATATAGGGTCTTGTTGGTCCGAATATATTTAGGATGCGGAAGGTCACTTCCGATGAACCGAAACTATTCCCCGAGCCGCTGGATTAGTTTACTATTGCCGGCTGGAGTCTTCTGCCTTCGAACTCCCTCGATTTTAGTACGTCGATTACGTACGAGGCCTTATTCACGTGCACCTCCACTGTGGACTCATCACCCCCCATCGAGATTTCCCCAATCGCCACCTCTGGTACCCTTGCTTGTTTGATTATCCAGTCAGCCAGGGCGAGCTTGCTTGCGTCCCCGCTCCCTAGCGATAGCCTGACAGTTACCATCCCAAAGCAGTCCGAGAGCTCGTCCCAGTCTTCCTTCAGTCTCGCCATTTCCTTGGCCCCATCTGGTAGTTCTGGTGCATCCACCATTGGAATCGTCATCCCCCACGTGTTGGCAATTTTGTCCAGTTGTGACATGTCCGAACCGCTCACGAAGCTCCATGCTTGGCCACTTCTCCCCATTCTTCCAGTGCGCCCGATTCTGTGGACGTATGATTCCGTCTCATCGGGTAGGTCGTAGTTAACCACGTGGGTGATGCCATCCACATCCAGTCCCCTTGCGGCCACGTCAGTGGCCACGAGGACACTCTTCTTGCCTTCGCGAAAACTATCTAAGATCCTCTCCCTCTTGTTCTGCGGCATGTCACCATGGAGGGAGGACGAGTCAACACCTTGCCTCTCGAGCCTCTCGTCAAGCATGTCGACCATCCTCTTCGTGTTGGTGAAGATGAGCATCTGGTCTCCTTCTGACATATTTGCGATGATTCTGCCTAGGGCCCACATCTTGTTGAGTCGGCCGACTTTGATTGCGAATTGGTCTATCTCTGGAACCTCGACCTCAAGGTCCTCGCTCATCACGTGTACTGGGTCGTTGGTGAACTCCTCCGTGGCATCTAGTACCTCTTGAGGGAATGTGGCGCTGAAGAGCAGTGTCTGTTTCCTACCAGTCATCTTCTCCACTACCCATAGGACGTCGGGGAAGAAGCCCATGTCGAGCATTCTGTCTGCCTCGTCGAGACAGAAGATTCTGATAGCGGGCAGGTCGATGTGTCCCCTTTTGCTCATGTCGATGACTCTCCCAGGCGTCCCCACAATCACGTCCACTCCCTTTCCGAGCAGTTTTGCCTGCTTCTCTATGTCAGTGCCACCGTAAACGGGCTCAATCCTGAGTCCCTTGTTTCCCTGAAGGCTATTCATCTCCTCGGCAACTTGGACCGCTAGCTCCCTTGTTGGACAGAGGACGAGAGACTGCAAAGTTCCATTCGGCTCACATGACTCGATAATCGGTATCCCAAAGGCAGCCGTCTTACCAGAACCGGTTCTAGCCTGCCCAACTACGTCCTTGCCTCTGCGGGCTACTGGAACCGCCTCGGCTTGGATCTGCGTCGGTTCGTTCCAACCCAACTCCTTGATCGCCTCAGCGATATCGCTCTCAAGTCGCCAGTCGTTGAAGGTTAGAGAAGACATCGTTTGGCCTCAGGACCAGGTCTCAGCTTCTCTGATATTCTTCTGGAGCTCTCCCATCCAGTACTTCCTGCAATTATCCTTTGTCAGGAACTGGTCTTTGCTCGAGAATCCGTGATTGTAGTGGCCCTTGTCTGCATTGGCCCACTGGTCCTTCCGGCTCTTGTGGAACTTCTGAAGAACATGGTTCTTCATGTACTGCCTGAACTTCAGGGCCTTGGTACGATTCACTCCCTTAGGAGTGACCCCGTCCCACAGTTTCTCGAATCGAGCCAACTTATCGTCGAATTCTTCACTCATCTGCTTTCCTCGCTGGCCGGCCGACCTGACTGGCGTTTATCATCCTCACCCACGGTAGGAGGATGCGGGAGATCCATATCCTCGTCTTCTTTTGGAACATACTCGGCCGGCGCGAGTTTGCGGTTCTTCTCCTCTTCGGAACCCTCAAAGTCAGGGTCCAAAGCGAGGGATTGAAGTCTTTTCTTGAGACTCGGGTCTCTCTCCTTCTTCAGAAGCTCACCTGCTGCCTCTTGGAGCTCCTGGCCCGACAGGATGATCGAGATCTGGCTCACGCAGGCCTTCCGCATCTCCAAGTCCTCGTCCGACGCACCCTTCAGAATCATCTGGACGACTCTCGGGCTCTGGATGTCCAGCTTCCTAAGGGCCTTTATCACCGAATTTCTGATGGCCCTGTCATTCTCTCCGAGGCTGGACTCGACTAGTATGATGGCCACTCTAGGCTCAATATTGGCGAGAACGGTGAGAGTCTTGGCTGCATTCCTGCGAACTCTGATTTCTTCGTCCTGAAGTGACCATGTGATTAGGTCCCATGCCTCTGCACCCCCTTTCGAAGCAATGGTACTGAGGATCTGCGAACCTCTGATTCGGAGGTCAACGTCGTCCTCTCTGATAATCTCATCCAGATGTAGGCACCCCACCTCTGGCCACTCTCTTGCCGTAAGTTTGAGTGCCACGAAGGCATTATCTCGATGTTCCTTTCTTTTGTCACGTAGCTCTCTTCGAAACATATCCTCACATCCCGAGGGGAATAGAGGGGCTATCTTCTTCAGGCAGTTCATCGCCTCCCATCTAACTGATTCCTCATCGTCAAGCAGCCTGTCAGAAAGGCAGTGGAGGAGTATCCCCTGCCTCCTTAGTGCGAATGAGGGGAGCGTCTTCAAAGCGGCAATCCTGACGTCAGGAAATTTATCCTCCAAGGCGTCAACCAAGGCGTTGTATGCCTTCTCGGCGTCTCTCTCGCCAACTTTGCTCAGAGCTTTAATCGCGTCAATCCTACCGAGCATCCATCTTTCCCCATCTATCAGGATCTCTACCTTTTCGGATTCTCCCGTGGCAAGGGGGAGTATTTCGGAAATCTCAAGCCTCTGCCATGGGCCACTGTCGGGAGATAGGGCAGCAAAACCAGAACTTTTCTTCCTCCTCTTCTTTCCCTCACCGATCCTTTTTCCCGTCCGTGGATCGCGTGCGATGTACTCCCTAGGCATAGAAAATCGCTCGTGGATAGAGCCATCACATTTCAATCAAACGCGAAAATGTTCTGGGCAATCATGAAGCATGCCTGCCCCTAGCAGGGCCTGAAACATGTCCTCAGAGGTAGAAATCGAGATTTCAAAGTTACTCCACGCTTCTTTCAACGGAGGTAGCGGGGAGCCGATTGGAGCGATGGATCTTGCTCGTATGTGGTCTCTGGAGATGCAATGGTTCTCTCCAGAAGTTGCTTACACTCTAGTAGAGAGACTGCATGTCTCGGGATGGCTAGTTGGCGAGGGAGGAGGTCTATTCCCATGTGCTTCTTCCTTCGATTACCCACCAGAACTCGGTTGGCGACCATTTTTATCCAGGGTTGGCGAAATACCCATCCCACCTGCAAGTTCCACCGAAACTTCGGTGGAGCCCCCGGTCCCACCCATTCCCATTAGCACCGATAATCGACCAGATAAGGAAGAGGAGACAACGGGCAAGTTGGCCTCTAGGGTTGCCAAAATGTCGGGCTTGGAGAAGAGAGAGGTAATCCGCAGGGCGCAGAGGAAGAGGAGGGCACTGGGGCCAGTGTCGCTGGAGGTCGCCATGCTTCTCTTGGCAAGGGAGCAGAATCTGGAGATGGACGATCTCGCCGAGTTAACCTAGTTTGAGCCGTTCCCATTTGTTCTGACCTCTGCTGCAAGCAGCCCCGGGAGGACCAGGAGGGCAAGGATCAGGGAAAAGGCTACAGAAATCGAACTCACGACTCCGAAGTCCCTGATTACTGGGACGGGGGAGAGGAGCAGTACCATGAAGCCGCAAATAGTCGTGCCTGCTGACATCAGAAGGGCCGAACCCGTGTTAGCGTACATGTCCCTCATTGCTGGCCATATCGCCATCCCGGATTCCCTATTCGACTCGAAGCGCCTCCATACGTGAATCGAGTAGTCAATTCCGAGCCCTATGGTAAGCGCCGTGATCATAATCGTCAGAACGTTCCAATTGATGCCCATGACAGCCATCGAACCTACTACCCAAGAGCCAGCTAGTCCGACTGGTAGAATAATCAGCAAAGATTGCCCGATTTTTCTTGTCAGTACCGTCAACACCAGTAGGGAAACTGTCAGGCTAATTGCAGTGGAACTGACGATTGACGATATCAAACCGGAAAGGAGGTTGGACAGGGTCATCAGATCGCCGACTGCGTATGCCCTGCCACCGGTATCCGAAGAGACGATGAACGACTCTTCCTTCATGTCTCCTGATATCTGCTCCACCATCGCACTGCTCCGGGCCTCAACATCTACCCTAATCCTCAGGAACTTAATCGCAGAGCCATCGTCCGTGAGGCCAACGTGCTCACTCGTTCTCTCCGACCAGGTTGCTCCTCTGAGTTGGTCTCCAACTGTGTCATTCGATAGGAGTGAGGAGAGGGCGGACGTCAAGTCGCCCTCGACGAAACTATCTCCTGGAGCAAGGTCTTCCCCAAACACCTCTAGGTTGTGTTCGATTCCGAACTGTGGGTCCTGATTGATTGCATCGGCAACGATTCTGTAAATGCTATCGTATGAGGTCCACTCGTTGTTCGTCCCCGGAGCCTCGGTTACAACTGTGCCTTCCATCCTGGCGAGAGCGTCTTCCAAGTCGCCGAGCGCCTCGATTAACCCCTCTTCACTGTCGAAAGAGGACTCTCCCTCTCCCGGCTCAACAAGAATGTAGACGGACTTCAGAGCGTTCACCTCGTAGGATTGGTAGAGCTCGTCCCTGACTTCCATTATCTCCATCTCGTCCTCGGAAAGGAAGTCCGTCAGCTCGAAACTGGTGTCGAGACCTTGCATTGCAACTACGACCGAGATCGCTGTGATTATTGCCACAGATAGCAGGACTAAGGGGGCGTTCCCCCTCTGGAATTCAGCGGCCTTCTCAGCCAAACTGCCCAGTTCTAGGCCCCTGTTCCGTGATGCACCCATCGTCCTCTCGACGAAAACGTGCATAGCTCCGACCGTGACCGTGCTCGCGAGGAAAGCTGAGACGACCCCCAGTGCTAGTGTGGCTCCGAATGTCCGGAGTGGGGGGAGGGGTGAAAGCGAATTGGCCAAGAAAGCGAAGACAGTGGTGATTACTGCTAGAGATAGGGCGACCCTCAGCTCCATCAAAGCCTTCGCCCATGCCTCCGCCGAGCTACTCGACTCTTCCTTTGCTCGTTCGTACGCCCTCTGCAGATGGATGGAGTAATCTATGCCAAGTCCAAGTACAACGGGAGCCACCGCGACCTCTAGGATGGAGAAACGCATCCCTATTAGGGAAATAGTACCATATGTCCAGACTAGGGATGCCAGTAGTGCCACTAGGGGGGCGACTACCATTGTTGCTGATCGGAATGTTAGGGCGAGTAGGACGACTACAACCAATACGGCCAGGAAGATCAACCAAACCAAGTTATCTAGGGTCGATTCGTTGATGTCGTTGCTGATGAGGTCGTCTGAGATAACCCCATACTCGAGGATGGTTGCGCCACTCAGCATCTCCCTGATTTCATTGGCATGTCTCTGGCGGTCCTCACCCTCTATGTCCCCGCTGATTTCGATGAGCCAGAGTGTGCTACTGGCCGTAGGAGTCGGATTTCCTTCTCCGCTCTCCAGCCAGTTACAAACAGGGGCATAATCGAAATCCCTGTGTAGCAAGGCAGAGGATGCGAAGGCAGCAGTGGCAATCGACCTCTCATCGTTTCCAATTGCATCTCCGCACTCCTCATCGCCTAGAGCAGCGTCCAGCATCTCCTTCCAATCGTTGAAATCAGAGAGATTTCCTGAGAGGTTCCTCTGCTCCAGGAATCTCTGAAGGACTTCGGCAGCATTAATCTGAGAGGATATGAAAAAGCCGTTTTCTTCAGAATAAGCTTGAATCATTGCATAATCTTCAGCCAGTTGGTGTAAAGCCTTCATTTCTAGCACGTTAGCCACTTGATCCTCGCTCGCAGCAGGTCTGACATTGATGTACACCAAGTGGGGCGACGTCCCAATAGCGCCCTCTATTCTGTCTCGTGCGTCATCAGCATCGGTTTCCGGTGCGAATGATGAGAGATCGGTCGTGAATGCAAGACTCCCGACTAGGAAATATGCCAGGAAACTAGTCAATAATAGGCTAACTATGAGGATAGGTAACGACATCCTCTCGAACGATTCAGCCACGCGTTTTGTCACGGCTTCCATGCCTGACATCGATACCCCCAAAACCTCCCTCTGTAAAACTTAGGGGAGGTTTGTGGCGAGATTGGCTCGGCTTTAGCATGCAAGGCCTCAAAAGGGCCCCTCCAGTCGACCGCCCGTCCTATGCCAGTCAAAGTAATGAAGAACAAGGGTCGAGAACTGCGAATCAGAGTCATTGACGGGAATCATACGGCACTCCAGCTGTTCCGCTCTCGCCTGAATGGACGGGACGATGTAGAGTATGCAAACTACTTTCAGAACCACCCGGATCTCGATGACCCGGAATTGTATGTACGTTCGGTCAAGGGCAAGAAGGCTGACAAGATTCTCAAAGACATATGCTCCGAGATCACCAAGGAATTCTCAAGCATCAAGCTTTGAGGGGGTGATTCCCTGAAAGGGAGCGAAATCGAGAACTACTTAGGACTCTCCACATGGATGGTCTCTGCAGAGGGAATTGGCGGACTACTCAAAACTAGGGTCGAGGACTTCAGGGTCGAGGAATCCTCTAAGGTCCCCGCACTCGATGACAAGGGACGCTTCACAGTTGCCCGGGTGACAATGACAAACTGGGAGACCAATAGATACCTAAGGCGGCTAGCCAGGGCATGCGGGATAAACAAGAACAGGATTTTCAGCTCGGGCTTGAAGGATAAACGAGCCATTACGACCCAGATTCTAGTCATTGATGCACCAAGAAGAAAGGTCGAGTCGGTAGAAATACCAGATAGTACCATCGAAGTCCTGGGTCGAACTCATCAGAAGGTTGCAATGGGAGATCACGACGGAAATCGATTCACCATTACTGTTCGTGGATGCTGCGACATTTCAGGAAGTCCCATTGACGCCAAAGAGGCAATGAGGAGGGTAAACGAAATCAGGGACGGTCTCGCCAAATCGATGGGCTCGGATGCATTCCCCAATTGGATTGGCCCACAGAGATTCGGTTCGACGAGACCCGTAACTCCGCAAGTTGGAGCCGCGGTGATAGATGGTGACTTCGAAAGAGCAGTCGATCTTTATGTCGGCATGGAGGGCACTCGAGAGGGGCCCGAAGCAGCGGCCTTCCGAGCTTCTTGGAGGGACACTCGGGACCCCTCTAAATCACTTGAACTGGCACCGAAAAGGCTTGGCTACGAATCTGCCATGTTGCAGCATCTGGCGAAGAAACCGGATGATTACATAGGTGCATTCAAGACTCTCCCGAACTCACTGCAACTCTTGATGGTCCATTCGATTCAGTCATTAGCATTCAATCACGCTCTCTCGGAGAGAATTGCCTCGGGACTTTCTCTGATTGAACCAGTGGAGGGTGACCTTGTCGCACCACTCTTGTCCAACGGGAGAATTGACGTCGGAAAGATGGCCCATGTTAGTGCCACGAACCTTGAGAGGTGCCGTAGAAACTGCAAACTCGGAAGACTGGTAGTGACCGGTACTCTTCCGGGCAGGGATTCGTCCTTTGCAGAAGGCGCTCCCGGCAAGAATGAGGAGGAGGGGGTCCGCCAAGCTGGCTTGGAAGGAGTAGAATGGACGGTAAAACAGATTCCCAGGCTCACCACTTCAGGAACTAGGAGGGCACTGTCCGTCCCCTTCAGGGACATCAGTGTCGAGCAGGCCCCCGAAGCAAACACGCCTTTTCAGAGGTGGGAAGATGGCCCAATGGAAGGTGACAGGTGGCATCCCGAGGGAGCCTCCCTCCGTCTCAGGTTCACCTTACCAGCCGGGGTCTATGCGACAGTGATGATGCGTGAGATAATGCGTTCCCCTCTCGACCACTACTGATCAGAGGCGACCCATTTCCAAGGCCTCGATTTGACCAACGAGATCATCAACGGCCCTAACTCTGTCCTCAAAACCGTCTACGACCCCCTCCATCTCTCCGAGAACCGCTTGAACCTCTATGTACATCATCCCGAATGCAAGAGGCTTAATCTCCACCGCTTGAACCTCTTCAAAATCAGAGATAACTTTCGCAATAGCTTCGTAGTCTGGCCCGCCATCCTCTGGTTGGTCAAGTGTTACCTTGTATTTCACCACGACATGCCCCATTGTTTCACCTCAGGGCCCCTCGAATCTGCACTTAGGACATATGTACTTTACAGATTGAACTCTGCACCGCTGGCTCCTCCCTAGGGGTGCTGAACACTCCGGGCATGGGAACGAGGTACTCTCACTATCCACTAGCGGCATCCCTGAGGACGCGCAAACAGTTGCTCTTTCATTTGCTCCGGTCATCGACTTGCTGGCGTACTGGGGTCCCTTTTTAGCGTTGATTGTGATTCATTGTCTTCACCATCGGCTCGAATTGGCAAAATATTACTGAAAATTGAAAAGATAGAACCAGTCAACGTGACCATGACTGAAGAGGAACTGAAGCTCTCTGGAATCCAATCCGACCTGTCCGATTTCGTTACTGACGAGGGTGGCATTTGGAGCCTGAGGGAAGTGGAGAAAGTACGAGGTTGGAACAGCATAGAGTACGGAGCGGGCCTTTCTGGGAAGAATACGCCATCGACCGGGCTGTCGATGAATAGGGCGTACATCCCCCCCGGGGGGATAGCAAAGGCTCACATTCACGTAGGGTTCGATGTGATGGTTTACCTTCTCAAGGGGAGTGTTAGACACGAATATGGAGGAGGTTGCCGGAAATCAATAGTTCACAGTGCTGGCGACATGTTCTACATCGAACCGGGACTTCCTCACGAGGTATTCAATTGCTCAGAAGACGATTGGGTCCATGCAGTCGTCTCGAGATCGGATGCTTCGGAGTGGCAGAACATTGTGCCATATGACCGAGATTCGGAGTAGCTACTCTCGCTTCGGAATTTTTCGGAATCCAACCTTGGGGGCTAATTCCTTCTCCTCGCTTTCATCAACTACCATCCCGATCGAGGCGAGATGCCTCTGGACATGTTCCATTGCAGTCCCCCCTTTCTTGTGGCTTTGGTGCTTGTTCTGGCAAATCAGGTAGGTCTCCGATGAAGCGGTCCTGCTTGCGGTGGGCGAATACCTCCCTACGGCCGAGAATCGGAGCTTTGCAGCATCAACAAGACCTTCTATCCCTGCCCCTTGGAATACCTTGGTGACGAAGCATCCACCCGGAACCAGTAGTTCGACGGCCACATCTAGGGCCATTGTGGAAAGCTCCAGAGAAATTGTCTGATCAGTGTCATACCTCCCAGTGAGTCTTGGAGAGATGTCGCTAATCACGGCATTCAGTTTTCGTTTGCCCAGGTGGCTAACCACTTCCTCGATTGTGGATTCCTCGGTGATGTCGCCGACCATGACGATAGCGCCGCCTATCGGGGAGGTTGTTAGGAGGTCGACTCCGATTACTATCCCATTCTCTCCGACCTCCTCAATTGCGACTTGGGTCCATCCTCCTGGGTAGCACCCAATGTCCAGAACAGAATCGCCATTCCGGAGTAGGCCAAACTTGTCTTGGATCTGTTTCAGCTTGTACGCCGAGCGAGCCCTATATCCCTTGGACTTGGCATCTCTCCGCCATGGGTCGCGCTTGTTCTCTTGGTACCAGCGCTTACTCATGCGCCCACCCTCACACGGACAGTTATGAATCCGAACGATGAATGGGCACTGGTTAGGGCAATTGTTACGTGTTCAATCACAGGCCAATCTCGGAAATTAGCACGCGGGCAGTGTCTCTTACAGCTTGCTCGGACATGGTCGTAGGCTCGAAACCAGTGTCAAGCAACTTGGTCACATCAAGGTAGGTCTTGGGTACGTCTCCTGCCCAACCCCTCTCACCACCAGTAAAATCGATGGATACATCTTCGAAACCACTCTCTTCTATCACAATCTCCGCAATCCTAGAAACAGAGCAAGTATCGCCCGTACCCAGATTGTTGAGAACAGGACCATCCCCTCCTAGGCCTATCACATGGATCATTGATTGTACGCAATCATGCGCTGACATGTATGACTTCTCCTGATTCCCATCACCCAGTACTTCGAGCCTTGCAGGGTCTCTCTTGAGCTTGTGTATGAAGTCAAAGATGACTCCATGAGTCCCCCTCGGGCCGACGATGTTGGCGAATCTGTGTATGAATCCCTGGGCTCCGAATGTTCCTGCCCATGCTGTAATCAAAGCCTCGCCCGCTAGTTTAGATGCCCCGTAAAGAGAAATTGGCATTACTGGGCCGTAGTCTTCTGGCGTTGGCATCACGTCTGCTTCTCCATAAACTGCAGAAGATGATGCAAAGGAAATCCTCCGTACTTCTGCAATCCTCATAGCTTCGAGGACATTGTAAGTCGCCATTGTCCCCTGCCTGAGGTCTGTATCTGTGACTTCTATACCCAGTCTGATGTCCGGATTTGCTGCTAGGTGGTGCACTGTCTCCACCCCTTCCATGGCCGCAATCACTGCACCTTGGTCCAGAAGATCTCCTCTGTGAACTTCTACCGATCCATTACCGTCGTGGTGAGATAGGAACTCCTCCCTGCCACTGCTGAAGTTGTCAATTACTCGGACTTCATTTCCTTGTTCTACCAATGCGTCGACCAAATGCGAGCCGATGAAGCCACCCCCCCCAGTGACTAGCTCCATGAATGGCTGTTACCCCTTCTCCCCTTGAGTCCATCGGGTCATGGGCATCTGTGTATTACTCTCTAATCGCCCCCTCTGGAAGGCAGTTATGCGAACGCTTCATTTGGCTTGGGTCGGGGAACGTGAACGTGACCTTGAGCGATGAGAGTCCACAGCAGGACGAGGAACTTGCTTTCTGGGCATGGTTCTTCGAAAGGATTAGTCCCATTTCGGACTATGTCTCCAAGATTCGTCAGACTGTTAGAGGCAGCGCAGTAGGAGGTTTCCTAGACACTACAGGCCAATTGGTAAACGATATTTCTGACACTGCTCACATGGCTGCCCAGAGGACAGCCGAGCTGACTTACAGCGCGATTCTGAGGAGCCCGGCATACCTCATCGTAACTCTTCTGTTGGCATCGGCACTGATTGGATGGAGGGCAGAGGACTTCGAGCATCAGATTAATGGCGACGTTGAGATATATCTCCCTGACGGAGCCAACTCAACCGTACTCTTGAACGAGGTCAGAACCCAGTGGTCAACCGATATCGTGATTCTGTACGTCCAGACGAATAACGCCGCAACGGGTGCCCAGAATGGCGACGAGAACATTACCGATGCGGATATACTGAATCAAATTTCTTGGATCGAGGGAGACGATAACAATGCAGCTGAAAGCGGATACGGCAGAGGACTCGACTACAACAAGGAGGATCGGGGCTCCCATGCATGCAGTAGCCCGTTGTCGGGATGTGACGGGGTTGTCTGGATCTTATCTCCAGCCCAGATAGTTAAGGAGGCCAACTCAACGAACTACAGGTTCTCTTGTGCCGTTGAGAAGTATGGGCTGCCGGGTTCCGATGGAAGCTGTGCGATAGCGAGTCAGAATCCAAACGAGGGCTACTCAATACCCCAGGGCGATGGCGCCCAAGAGAGAATCGATGGCTACGTGGATAACTCTGGAGCACTCCTGTCTAACTTTGTAAGGGACACCAACAACGACGGGATATGGGACACTGGCGTCATCATAATGGGAATTTCCTTCGATATGTCGAATTCGGACATAACGCCTAGGACGGACCTCAAGACTGGGGGCGAAATAAGAGACCACAAGGCATTCATTGCGTACGTGAAGTCATTGCTTGCTTCTGATCCAGCCAGAGAAAATTGTGAATTATGTTCAAGGACATATTCCAAAACATGGACTATGGACGAGGAGCGCTTGGATACTATCCCTCTTAGACGGGCTGTTACCGTTACGGGGCTAACTCCAGTTCTGCATGATGTATCAGACTCTATTTACGATGAGCTGCGATACACGATGCTGCCCATCAGCCTGCTGCTGGTCGGCCTGACAATGTTCATCCTTCACCGTAGCTGGAAGGTTCTGGTGATTTGCGGCACTCCGATCGCAATGAGTCTTGCAGTGACTTTTGGCTCCACTGTCATCTTTGACATCATGCTGACTCCAATGATAATCTCGGCAGGACCGATACTGGTCGGCCTCGGCGTCGACTATTCCCTCCATCTGACCAATAGGATAGAGGAGAACCGGACCGAGATTCTGAGAAAGATGGAGGAGGATGCATGGGTATCCAGAAGGGATGGGGAAGAGGTATCTGCGCCCGATCCATTCGATCCACAGATTAGCCTCATTGCCAATGTTAGGGCCGTCATGACCACTGGAAACGCCATCTTCCTCTCTGCACTCACTACAATAGTTGGGTTCAGTGTCCTGATGTGGCACAGCCTTGTCCCAATAGAGCCTATGAGAACTGTGGGGAAGACTCTCTTGATTGGAATATCTACAACTTTCATCATATCTATGCTGATGGTCCCAGCTTGGATAGAACTACTCAGATATAGGAAGGGGGACTCGAACAATCTGTTCAGAACTGGTGTGGTTGACTCTTCGAGGAGGAAGAGGATTGGTGAAGAGAAGGCTTCTGAGGCCAAATCACTGTCAAGGAGGGAGCGCGACTCTGTAATCGACACTTCCGATGTATTCGGCACCATATTGGGGATCAACAGTCTACTATTCTACATCGTTTCCACTGCCATAATTACCGGGTTCCTATTCCTATTCACCGACCTAACCCGAGACGGGTACCTCATCCTAGGATTCACTCTCTCAACTACTCTCACCTTCTCCTTTCTGGATGACTTCTGGGATTCAGTCGGAAAGGTCCCACTGAAGGCTACACTTCTCGTGATCATAATTTCTTCCGTGGTGACCATCGCGGGTGGAATGATGTTCAAAGAACAATTAGGCAAGGACATCACAGGCTCCTCGGACGAAGTTCCACCTGGTCTGGAGTCATATGAGGCACTGAGGGAGTATAGCATCGTTTTCGAGGGAGGGCAAACAAACATGTTCATCGTCGATGCAACCGAAAGGGGTCCACAGAACGAAACGGCCCCTATCCGGGACCTGCCGATATTGGATGCAATCGAGTACATGCAGACGACGAAGATTGACAATGTAGATAATACCACAACAATTAGTCTCGTCAACATTCTGAAGGCAGTTCACGTAGATGTTGAGATAGGGGGACTCGAACTATATGACCAAAGCCTCTGGGAACTTATTCACGACGATTGCTGGGATGAATTTGCAAATCCACTACGGCCAGATTGCTGGCCTTACTCGATAAGCAGCAGGGAAGATATGGTCAACATCGCATTCGACACCCTCAGTCCAGAAGTGAGATCCATGTTGATGAATTCGGACGATGGCGATGGCGAGACGAAGACACTGGTGTACGTGAACCAGCCTTACATCAACCTAGCAGTTGCTGGAGGCCTCAGGGACACAATAGACGGCCATTTAGACGAGGGGGGCTGCGATGATGCACTGAATTGTCGCGCACTTTCTACATCCGAAGGCAAACCCGTACCAGGGATGGCAGGCATCTACAACTCGCTACTGACTGGTGGCCTCCCAGTCTCCCTTGACATCAATGATGGAATTCATGAGGCTCAATCGAAGACAACTATCGCGACCATGCTGATTCTCCTTCTCGTCATGGCACTTCTGTTCAGGTCCACAAGGTTGGCTATATTCACAATGACGGCAGTGGTGGTAGTCGTGCTATGGCAGCCATTATTGATGTGGTTTTACAAGGTTAACGTCAACGTGTTCACTGCAATGATTGGCACGTTGGTATTCGGAATTGGGGTTGATGACTCGATTCACATCATCGACCGCATCAAGGACGAGCGTGAAACCCCAGCAGGAATCCAAAAGGCTGTTTCAAGGACGGGGAGGACCATCTTTGAGACAACAGCCACAACTTGCGCCGGCCTAGCCGCAGGCCTATTCGTCGCTATCCCCGGCCTGCAGAATTTCTTCGTCCTGATGATGCTTCTTCTCGTCCTAGCCCTTCTAACCAGCTCGATTCTCCTGCCAAGTCTCATTGTGGCCCATCACGAACTTTCTCATGCCCTGAGAGGCAGAATTGGAACCTGGCAGGATTACGGCGAGAGCGGAACAATAGCCGACGCCTCCCCCGTTGACGCTGTCGTCTTCGACTAGGTTAGTAGGTGAGGGTGCAGGGAGTAAGCCCCTTTCTGTTCACCTTTCGGTTGATCGCATTCAACTTTGCATCCTACCCGGTCCTGTCGATGCCATGCGGACCTGCTTGGACTTGCTCCGGCGTGGTTGCCCGTTCCAGCCACACTCAGGAAACCTCCCCCTTTCGGGTTCATCGTACCCCTGGTATGGTTCGTTTCTGCTGCAGAGCCGGCCCTCCCGGACCCTCGTCTTGTGACGAGACGCCTGCATCGCGGAGAGGGGACTTTCCTCAGTGTCTAACACTGTCAGCGACCCTCCTGCTCCCTCGTTTGTGCGGCTACACCATACCGGAAGAACCCACCGGAGGCATAGGGCAACCATCATGCACGTCCTATTCATCGTGCGTCGCATGCCGGGCGTTGAGCAATTGAAGGAGCAGGCAGGTATCGCTGCATGCCGATTTGTCTCAGATGGTATGTCACTAGGACTTGGTACCGGCTCTACCGTGCGATACTCCATTATTGAGATTGCGAGGATGATTAAACAGGAAGGAATCGATGTCGTAGGCGTGCCCACCAGCGAGGACACGAGACAGCTTGCAGAACATCTCGGGATTCCACTCAGTCCCATCGAGGCGTCAACGAGTCTTGACTTGACCATCGATGGGGCCGATGAGTTCGACCCGAACTTCGATCTCATCAAGGGTGGCGGGGGGGCTCTGACAAAGGAGAAGATCGTGGCAAATGCCTCGAACTCGATGGTAGTCGTCGTGGACGAAACCAAGCAGGTTAGCACACTTGGAGAATTCGACCTCCCCATCGAGGTCGATTCAATCCTCTGGGAAGACGTTAGGGATGACATTTCTCCCATCTGTCCCGGCGAGGTCAGTCTCAGGGGGGGTGATGAAGAGCCGTACATTACAGACAATCACGGATTCATCTTGGACTGCTCATTCGGTCCGAGTATCTCCGATCCAGAATCCCTAGAGAGAGAGATTTCTGAGATCACTGGTGTCGTTGAAGTGGGCCTTTTCGTGGGAATCTGCGATGCAGTTGTCATGGCCTCCAACGAAGGTATAGAAACGCTAGTCAAGCCCAGCGGCAGACTATAACCATCCGTCGTGGTTAAAGAGGGGCTGCCAATCCCGAGCCGGGTCTGTAGCTTAGTCAGGTAGAGCACCCGGCTCTTAACCGGGCGGTCGCGGGTTCGAACCCCGTCAGACTCGCCATTACCATTCATCCTCAATCGAAGTTTCATAACCATCGGCCAAGACGGTCGATTGAGTGGCACTATGGGTAAGCAGTACTGGATTGGAGATGTTAGGTCCGGCTCCCATGATGGGAAAACCGTCGAACTTAAGGGCTGGGTTCACAGGACGAGGGGCTCAAACAAGATATGGTTCGTCGTATTGCGCGATTCCACTGGGCATGTCCAATGCGTCGCAAAGAGGGACAAAGTAGGGGATGAGTGCTTTGAGGTTCTCAAAAACGCCCTGATAGAATCAAGCGTAGTCATCAGGGGTGTCGTTGAGCCCACTGACCGGGAGCATGGGCACGAGGTTCAGGTGACAGCAGCCGATGTAATCGGGCCGGTAAATCCAGATCGCCCGTTTCCTATCACCGAGTCAGCGATGGAGGAATCAGATGGGGGCGAGACAGAGTTCCTCCTGGACAACCGCCATCTATACCTCAGGACCAGCCGGATGACCACCATGCTGAAGATCCGCAGCTCGGTCTTCGGCGCCGTTCACTCATACTTCCGTGAAAGGGACTTCATCGAGTATCAGGCACCGAGCTTCGTCGCTGGTGCGGTTGAGGGTGGCAGCACCCTCTTCGAGGTGCCATACTTCGGCAAGAAGGCGTATCTTACCCAATCGTGGCAACTCTACGCAGAGGCCGCGATGCCTGCTCTCGAGAGGCTATACACGATGGCACCCTCTTTCCGTGCCGAAAAGAGTAGGACAAGGAGGCATCTGACGGAGTTCTGGCACGCTGAGATGGAGGTCGCCTGGGCATGTAACGAAGAGGTCATGCAGCACGGCGAGGGCTTAGTCAGGAGCATAGCGAGGACTCTTCTGGACGAGAGATCAGACGAACTAGAGCACCTCGGCAGAGACCTCTCCCTCGTCGAGAAGTACGCCGAAAGCGAGTATCCAAGGATTCGCTACGACGAGGCCGTCGAGACCCTTCAGAAGAAGGGTGTAGAGATTGAGTGGGGGCAAGACCTCGATTACTCGAAGGAAAAGGTACTCACCGCAGACTTCGATGTCCCTCACTTCCTGACTCACTACCCAAGAGTAGCCAAGCCATTCTACCACCGCCCCGACCCAGATGACGAGAAGTACGTCCTCTGCCACGATCTCCTAGCTCCCGAGGGTTACGGCGAGATACTCGGTGGCGGGGAGAGGACCTGGTCCGAAGACGAGATCTTAGAGAGGATAGACGAAGAGGGCACCCCCCGAGACCCATACGAGTTCTACATCGACATCAGGAGGTACGGAGGAGTGCCGCATGGTGGCTTCGGAATGGGCGTCGACAGGGTATGCACGTGGCTTACTGGAGCCGATCACATCAGAGAAGCCATTCCATTCCCGAGGGACAGCAGAAGGGTTACCCCCTAGGGTGGAAAGATGGACTCAGAACAAACAAAGCCCCTCGCGAAGCTTGTGACAGTCTCCGTTATCACCGCGAGCCTGTGCTGCCTCCCATCCGTGATTTGGGTGCTGTTCGCTGGCTCCTCGGCAATAGTCGCCGCGGATCAGCTCTCAAGCGATCTCTACTACTCGTGGGTGAGGTTCGCTTTGTACGGAGTATCATTCTCCATGGTTTCCTATGGACTAGTCTTGTACTTCCGCAATCAGGGCGTCTGCACACTGGATGACGCGAAGAGAGAGAGGAAGAGGGTGGTGAACACGTCTCTTGTAGTCTTCACAGCAGCCGTGCTAGCTTACTTAATCTGGAACTTCGTAGTCCTCGAGATAATCGGCATCACCATTGGTCTACCCTGGGAAGACTCGGCCTTCTGGAACTAGAACTCTGGCCAACGAATGCCTCTTACGAAGAGCACCCCTAGCATCACCATGAGTGAGGACTGGCGTGATATTGATATCGCAAATCCCACAGAGGAGCACGCAATGCTCCGCGAGATGGTGCGGAAGTTCGTCAAGGATCGGGTCGAACCACAGGCCCTGGAGAACAATCGAGACGAGAGATTCAACCTGCAACTTTTCCGCGAGATGGGGGAGATGGGGCTCCTAGGCCTCACAGCTCCGCCTGAGTTCGGTGGTTCTGGGATGGATGCCACGTCGGTCGCCATAGTGAATGAGGAGCTCTCTTACTCGGATCCAGGTCTGTGCCTCGCGTTCCTCGCCCATGACCAACTATTCGTGAACAACCTCGTTCACAGCGGGACAGCCGACCAGAAGGAGAGGATCATACCCAAGGTGTGCAGCGGTGAGTGGATTGGTTGCCTGGCGATGAGCGAGCCCGACTACGGCACCGATGTCCTTGGGATGCAGACCAATGCAGTTCAGTCCGACGACGGTTCATGGGTCATCAACGGGAGGAAGATGTGGATAACAAACGGAATCATCGACGAAGATGGGACTCCTGCCGATGTCGTCTGGCTCTATGCAAGGACCGGAACTGACGAGAGGGGCAGGGCCGAGCTCACAACATTCCTAGTAGAGAGGGGGATGGAAGGATTCTCAGCCGGGCAGAAGATTACCGACAAGCTTGGGATGAGGTCCAGCACAACGGCAGAGCTCGTATTCGAGGACTGCGTAGTCCCAGCGGAGAACGTCGTAGGCGATCCGGGAGAGTCTATGATTCACCTAATGAGGAATCTGGAGCACGAGAGGGTCGGCCTCGCTGCCATGAGCATAGGCATCGCTAGGAGGTGCTTGGCAGACATGAACGGCTATGCCTCCGAGAGGGAGGCATTCGGCAAGCAGATCAGGGACTTCGGACAGATTCAGCGTCACATAGGGGAGTCATGGGCCGAGTACAGGGCCATGCGGGCCTACGTATACGACACGGCAAGACGGATCAAACTCTCCGAGGCGGGGCATAGGCTGGATTCAGACGGTGTCAAGCTGTTTGCCACCACTGCGGCCAAGAACATTGCCGACAGGGCCATCCAGGTGATGGGTGGTTACGGCTACGTGGGCGAGTATGTAGTAGAGAGGATGTGGAGGGATGCCAAGCTCCTGGAGATAGGTGGCGGAACCCTTGAGAGCCACCAGAAGAACATCACTAAGGATCTGGAGAGAGATTCGAGCGTAATCGATGACTAATCAGTCGACGTCCTCAATTAGGATCATCTTCAATGACCCGTTTGAGGCGCTGTACTTCACCGATTTGAAAGCCACCTTGACCTCCTTGCCATCGAATGGGTCGATGATGTACGGCTGCCCACCTCTGAACAGTTCCATCATGGACTGGTATTCGGAAACGGATGCCGTGGAAACAACATCGTAAACGGCAGACTCAGATCCCTCGTCTAGCAAGTCATCGCCCTCTCCCCCTCTGATGACGGTCCTCTGGATTCTTCGTTCAATTTGGATTGTGATTTCTACGCATGGTAGGGTCAACTCAACCAGATTTTTCTTCTTGGGCTTCAGTAAAGACGACTCTTCCGCCTTCCCCGGTCCCTTCATTGTCAGGCTCAGTGGTCTAACCAGTCTCTCATCAGCCATACCACTCGACTCCTGTATCAATTAATCAACATTGCATGTGTATTGAACTCAATTATATTCACTAGAATGGTGATTTCTTCGCCATCATCCCTAGTGCAATGTGAACTACTGAGGCAACAGGCAGAAGCTCGTTGAAGGACTCATAATGTTCATCGGCCATGGTTCTCTAGTTGCCGGATTGGCTAGTCTTTTGTTCAACTGTCAGTTGTCTAATTTGGTAGTCCCGCCCGGATTCGAACCAGGGTCCCCGGGACCAAAACCCGAGATGATGGACCACTACACTACGGGACTCCGACCCTCCCTTTGTGTCCCGACTCTTGTATTTGACGGGGCGCCAAGCCGTCAATATCAAGCACCAATCTCCTCGCCATCGACTCGTGCGTCGCAGACTCGTACTAGTCGTTTTGGCATTGCTACTATCCTCTTCATTCCCATCTATCGCATCCGATGGCCTCCCGAACAACGCCCCCTTTTCGGGAGAAACTAATTTGCCATCCACAGACGAGGTGCTTCCTTTTGCTAACCCCTGGATCGACGACTCTTTACAGCAGAGGGTCGATTCTGGCCAGGAGAGAGTCTGGGTAACTGCCATCACCCGTTCGCTTGGACACTTGGATACATGGCAGAGGCAGGTGGGGGCAATCGAGAGGCAAGCACCTCCCGGGCCAGGAGAATCAATGACCCAATACGACCTCATATCTCAGGGGATAGATCACCGTACCTTCTGGACCAACTCCAGCTATCTCCCCAAACTCATCTCAGTCCCGGGGATAATCGCCATACTGGACGCCGAGAAATCACCCGAGCCATACGGGGTCATGCCGACGGAACCCGCACCTAACACCGTCAGATCAGGCGAGATCCATGGTGCCAATGACGCGTGGGAGATGGGCTACTCGGGCGAGGGCCTAATCGTCGCTGTGGCTGACACCGGAGTTGACTTCGGTCATCCTGACCTGAATGGGACCCAAGCCAGGGTCGGATACGACAATTCCACGTACTACGGCTGGCCGCTGATGTTCGATCACAACAGCATGTATACATGGATGGTGGATGGCAAGGCATACCCGGAGTCTAGTACGTGGTACGCGGACACTTCTACCATCGATTTCGACAATGACAGCAATGGTCTTCTGGACGAGTCTGGATTCAACATCTCAGGAGTGAACGTATCCATCTCAGGAGAGTACCACCTTGGAGAGCATCCAGATTGGAAGCTCCAGGACAAGGTGGGCGGTGACGTGCTCATTCTGGTTGTCGACGACAGGATTTCCGGACTTTACGAGACCGTCTGGCCCGATACGGACAGGGACGAATGGTTCGGGAACGAGACCCCTATGCGCCCCGGGGAGGAGACGTCTGGTAGAGATACAGACGGAGATGGTCTCTGGGACGTATCAGCAGGACTCATCTACTGGGTTTCTGACGGGGTAAACGGAGTCCCGTACGGAGCAACATACTCGGCTAGGCACGGATACTCCGACAGGATCGCCGGTCCCGGGAACCTGACCCTGTTCATGCTGGAGTCTGGGAGCCATGGCACCCTATGCGCCAGCGCGATTTCTGCACAGGGGGTCATCGACGATGGCAGGGTATTGGGAATGGCTCCCAATGCTACGATCTCCTCCATCGGGAACCACTACTCAGGAGGGCACTCATTGGATGCTTGGAGATTCATCGCCGAGGGCTACGACGGTGATCCAAGCACTCCAGATCAGCCTCACATCGGCTCCTTCTCGTTTGGATACTCCTCCGTTGACGACTCCGGCTCAGATGGGTACTCTTTGTACTTGGACTGGCTCACTAGAGTGTACAACTCCAATGCCTCATACGCTGTAGCAATAGGCAACGGAGGGCATGGATTCGGGACGACTAAGGTCCCCGGGGCCGCTCATGGTGTTTTCTCCGTAGGGGCATTCAGTAGCAGGTCCTCTGACTCATGGGGTCAGAGTGCGCCATGGTCCAACAGGGGTCCGAACGTTGTCGGAAGGATGGATCCTGACATCGTCTCAGTAGGCTGGTCAGCAACAGGTGACATGCCTCTCAATAGCTATGACAACGCAAACCAGGCATGGACAACTTGGGGAGGAACAAGTCTGGCAACTCCCGTGGTAGCGGGACTACTTGCCCTTGTCGAGGAGGCTTGGATCGAGGAAAGGGGGCAGCATCCAAATTCTCAGGAACTTCGTGATTTCGTGCTTTCCACAGCCGATGATCGCGGTTACGAACCCTTTGTCCAGGGTGGAGGGTGGATGAATGCCTCGAGGGCGGTAAGGACTCTAGAGGGGGACAACGGGACATGGACCGCATCTCCTGCCCAATGGAACACCGGATGGTTCCATGGCAAGCACAGGGATGCAAACCTGAATTCGATTCTACCAGGAGAGTCTCAGACCTTTGACGTTCAGTTCAGCAACCCTAGCGACTCGGAACTTCAGTTGAATCTGACTCCCGTCTCGTTCCAACCACTTGCTCATGAGGTTCTGGTGTGGAACAGCACAGGTAACGGTACCGGTAACGGGGAGAATGATACGTGGGATGGATATCAGGAAGACAGACCGGATCTCCTAATCCCTCTGCACATCACTAACGACTCAATCTACCAACTACCCTCAGAAACCGTGCAGTTCAGAGCGAGGGCGACCATCCAGTACGAGGCTTTCGATCATGATCTCGACAGGTCATCGATGGAGAGGGTGTACCTGGAAGTATTCCGATGGAGCGACTTCGATGGCGATGGCGAATATCACAACGACACGGATTCAGACGGAATGGTGGACGAGTCCGAGTGGGGAGACTCGGAAGAACTCGAGGAAGTCACATACTGGTGGTCTCATGGGCCTCAGGCAGAGGTAAGGATCGGACTGCCGTTCGAGGACGCCAGAGACGGACTTCTACTAGGGGTCTGGAGATACGACGCGTCTTCATCGGGACTAGATCCAGTCCGCATTGAAGTGGATTGGACGTCTTTCGGGGTGGCAGAGGACGAATGGATTTCAGTAAGCGAGACGGTCCAGATAGACGCAGGTTCGGAACTATCGGTTCCAGTGACTGTTTTCGTCCCGGAGGGAGCGACCCCCGGGCTGCACCAGCATGGCATCAAGGTTGAATCTCAACCCGACCTCGATGAGAACATCTCGAGGAGCTGGACCCTTCCAATCGTGACCAATGTCCCATGGGATGGCCCCTTCTCCTTGCTCCCGAAACCCCTAGATGGCAATCCTGAGAACCAGACCCTATACTCGGAGTCTTGGATCAGCGGGGCTATGCGCTGGGACTGGAGACCAGAAAGCGGTGACTGGAGATTCCTGACAGTCGATTGGCCGGAGGAGCTAGATGAGGACGGGGTAGTCATCCTCGACGTCGACTGGGATGACAACCCCTTCACCGACATTGACATTCTCTGGCTATCTGAGACTCCTCACGAGTACTTCGACGACGATCCAGATGCATATGGTCCAAGCACCTTCTTCATCGAAGAAAGATCGGTGAACAACCATGCTACGAGCGGGCAGCACAATTGGGGGACCTATACGGGGACATCTAGGGAGACATTTGCCGTCCCGGCTTCACCTGGGGTGCACCAGATGGTTCTCCATACCGCGTTGCACGGAGTCGAGACCAACGACAACCCACTCAACATCTCAGTTGGCTACATCTCCGCCGAGTCATCTGGATTCAGCAGGACGGTTTCCGATTGGTCGGAATCAGAGGACAATGAAAGTGCGCTAGTAGTCTCGACAATGCCACTGCCAATCGAAACCGTAACGGCACAGGGGTGGGTCCGACCGATTAGTCTGAACAACCAGTCGGCATTTCAGGACGATCCAAACGACAAGATGACCGCATCATGGTGGCACAATGTATCAATCGAGGAAGCAACCGAACTGAGCATTTCTATGGATTCGTACGATAGCAGCGACTTGGATCTCTTCCTCTTCCGTGACGATGACGGCGATGGGGTTTTCTCCTCGGGAGAGGAGGTGACGAGGTCATGGGGTGGGACCTCATCCGAGTCGATTTCACTGACGGATCCACAGGATGGCCTGTACGGAATCTCTGTCCACGGTTGGTCCGTTGACGGGCAGTCGTCGAGATTTTGGATTGACATAGAGGTCGTGGCTGGATCCTCTCTCGACGTCCCGTCATTCCACAATCTGAACGAATCCCAAATCGCCAGCATCTGGCCGGCAGGATCCGATTCTCTCGGAGGCATGGTGCCAGAGGGCGCCCTTGAGCTGAACCTCAGCTTCCAGAGGCCACCGGAAGAGGGCAACTGGACCGGCTTCATCGACATAGTGCTGGAAGGCGGGGCAATGATCAGACTCCCATACCAGTACGAGCTAATAGAATTGGACCCAGAGATATCATTCACCACGCCACAGAACCAAACAGAGACCAATTCCCAGATTCCCCTGAATCTCCACGCTATCGACATCGGAATAGGCTTCAACATCTCCGAACTCTCATGGACATGGCCGTCGAACAACACGACCTTCCCCGCCGACTCGGTCTGGGGGCTCGGGACGAACGGTAGTCTCCACGACCTCACACAGGTATGGAATGAGATGGTGAACGATACCGACCCAGTTCTACTGAGGGAGGCATGGGTGAATGCAACGCTACCTGCATCCGAGCAGTGGTTCCAATTCCACGCCTCGGTGTCAGATGCATCGGGACGATACTCGGAATCAAACCTCGCAGTGTCCTACGACGCTACATCACCAATGCTCGCAGTGCACGGAATCCCATGGATTTCCGACACGCCTACTCTGGAATACCAGATTCAAACCGAGCCCGGGTCTCTCTTGATAGTAGACGGGGAAATCACCCTCACCAACGCCACTGGATTCGCAAACATGTCAGCCGAACTCGAAGTATCGTCTATGGGGGTCTACGATGATTCCGAGGGAGGGCACTTCTTCTTCCACAATGGGGATCCAAACGTATTCTCGATTTCATCCACTGACAACGCAGGGAACTCTGCCCACTCATCATTCCAAGTGGTCCACGACCCAAATCCTCCATCGGATGTCTCTTTTATATCTCTGCAGGATCAGGCTTCCTACTCTTACGGGTCGGATGATCTCCAATATCCCATTAACATAACAAGCGGCGAGATCATTCTAGAGATTCCCGCGGATGCAAAGGAGTGGTGCGTTTTCGTGCTATACTTCTCATGGGTTCAGACTTCGGAATGCACACAAGAGAGCGATCTGCCGCCCATTCTCAACGAAAGCACAGGCTTCCCAATCCCGGGGAATTCCCAATACGCCTCTACGAGAACGATCTCAGTACCATTGACACTAGACGGTTTGGGAGAGGGGGAAATTAGAATCTCAATCACCTTGGAGGACTGGGCAAGTAATACTCATCAACACAATTGGTCATTGATGATGGACGCGACCCCTCCCGAGGTTTCCTGGGTCCTCTCTCCGTCCTACGGAGATGCTCTGGGAGACCATATTCAGAACTTGTCTTGGTGGTCATCCGAGGACGTCACCCTCAGTGTGACGGTAAACGGCGCAGAGCTAACCACCCAAATGGGGATGACAGGCTATCAAGCAGTCATTCTGAACACAACCGGAACCAAAACCTTCTGCATCCACGCCACTGACCGGACGATCGAGCAGGAGAATCGTAATTCCTTCCACGAGTGCAGGGAGATGGAACTTCCAGAGAGCAACTACGACACTGCAGTATCAGGCGATAACCATCCCCTCGTCTCATTAGACAGCGTTGAGATTGTCCTTGATAGGCATCACTCGCAAGAGGTGCGTTGGACCAGTCTGACCACGGGCGCCACCGGTGTCGTTGACCCCGGAGAGGGGGTCTCTGTGCTATCACTCGAACTAGTGGAGGGGCAGAATGATTTCGTCATCGAGATAGATTCTCTCGATAGCACTGACTCTTACTCGATTTCAATAGAGCGTGACTCAACTCCTCCGGCATTGCAGTTCACCGAGGAGTCATACCATGGTTCGACTCTCACCACCCTCAGGGAAATCTCGGGGGAATGCGAGCCAGGGCTACTAGTCAGAATCAGCAGCCAAGTACAATCACGTGACATCATTTGCCCCGAAAGCGGTCAGTTCCACCTCAACATCACTGTCCCCGGAGTCCAGGGGCAGCATGTCATCGAGGGATTTTCCATGGACACGGCGAAGAACACCAAATCCCATCAAATCGAGGTGCTCAAGCAAGATTGGGTGGATTGGGCCATTGATGATGCTCAGTCTTCAGGGACAATGCTATGGGTCTTTTCACTCGGAACCATTTCCCTGCTCTCAGTGATTGTGGTATTGACTCTGAGGTTCTCAAGGAGAGGGATTCGTAGGACGGAATAGTCCCATCCCAAACCTCATGGCTCTCCCTCCGCTGGAATAATCCATGGCAATACAAACAGTTGGAGTCGTTGGCTCCGGGCAGATGGGTAACGGAATCGCACAGGTTGCAGCATGCTGTGGAATGGAAGTTACGATGGTGGACATCAAGCAGGAGTACCTAGACCGGGGAGTCTCGGCAATCTCGAACTCACTGGAGAAGCTGGTCTCGAAGGAGAGGATGAGCCGAGAAGACGCAGATTCGGCATTCTCCCAGATAGATTCGTCTGTGGAATTGGAGTCCCTTTCCGACTGCGACCTAGTTGTGGAGGCAATCCCCGAGATTCCTGAGCTCAAGTTCTCGACGTTCAGCAAGCTAGACTCGATTTGCAAGCCTCAAGCAATCCTCGCTAGCAACACCTCTAGCATATCGATTAACGAGATAGCAAGGCACACTAATAGGGCGGACAGGGTGATTGGAATGCATTTCATGAATCCCGTACCGATAATGAAACTGGTCGAGATAATCAACGGCAGCGAAACCTCCGAGGAAGTGACATCTCAAGTCGTCTCCGCATCAGAGGAGATGGGAAAAACTCCACTCTCATGCAGTGACTCTCCGGGTTTCGTCAGCAACAGGATCCTCATGCCAATGATCAACGAAGCGATCCTGACTCTCCAGGAGAGAGTCGCGGAACCCGAGGCAATTGATGGAATCATGAAGCTAGGGATGAATCACCCCATCGGTCCCCTAGCTCTGGCTGACCTAATCGGATTGGATACTGTTCTGCACATTATGCATGTGCTGGAGGAGGGGATTGGCAGCGACAAGTACGCCCCAGCAAATCTGCTCGTAGAGATGGTCGAAAAGGGACAACTAGGACGGAAGACCGGCTCCGGATTCTATCAGTACTAAACCGATGCACTCGCGCGCGGTGTGTTTTTTGCACCATTTTTCGCCAACCTTCAATACAACCGAGCCTACGGCAAAGTCATGGAAGGCAATGCGAGTATGGCACGGTCGGTAGTGGCCATCCTGCTTCTGAGCACGATTTCTACTCTAGTGCTGGCTGATGATGCCGGCTCGGGTTCCGATGCAGGGGACTCTTCAAGCAGTGCGACCCCCCTCAATCCCACCAACGCTACCTACTATGGAAACCTCTCCTCAACAGACACATCTGACTTCTACTCCATTTCCATGCCCAACGGGACCGGGGTCTCCGTTGGCCTGACATCCCCAACCGGTAGTGACTTCGACCTCTACCTGTACGACTCAGGGAACTCGCAGATAGACTACAGCTTCTCCGTGTCTTCGTATGACGAGGTCACATCAAACGGCACCAGCATAGGTGGAACTACCGTTTACATCGAAGTCAGGCGATATTCCGGTTCTGGCCAATACTCGATGCAGATTTGGATATTCTCTGAACCGCAAGGACCCGCCCAGAACGATGCCGGGACCGGTTCGGATGCTGGCGACACATCAACGTCGGCAACGCCGCTAAACTCGTCCAACCAGACCGTCCCAGGTTGGATCTCGGACACTTTCGACCCCCAGGACTGGTACAACATCTCGATCCCTTCCGGGAACGGGATATACGTCACCATGAGTTTCCCAAATGGCTCCGTATCCGGTTCGCAGCTCGCTTTGATCGAATCCACTGCGACCTACTACATCCAAAACGACTACACTTCCCCCTACGAGGTCACCAGCAATGGTACGAACGTAGGGGACGGATACGTATTCATCCGTGTCCTGACCAGCTCCGACGAGGGCCACTACAACCTAACGATAACGCTATTCTCCACTGCAGGCCAACCCGGTTCTTCGCAGGATGATGCGGGATCAGGGATGGATGCCGGGGACAACGCAGGTGCAGCGCTGCAAATCAACATGACCAGCAACACGACCACATTCGAGGGCTGGGTCGACAATAACTGGGACTCTAACGACTACTACTCAGTCTTCGTGCCCACTAACTGGACGTCTTGGGCATCCCTGTCGTGGTTAAACACATCAGCCGATCTCGACCTCTACCTATACGACTCCAACCAGACCACCCTCGCATATTCGTACTTCGACAACCCGGAGACCGTCTCTGGGAACTCGTCTTCCATCAGTGGCACCACCATCTATTACAACGTCGTCGCCTACTCTGGTAACGACCTCTACTACAACCTGACAATAGGGTTCGCAAACCTGTCCGACAGCCCCGCATTCAATCAGAACGACGCGAACTCCGGTGGGGATGCCGGTGACGACTTTTCAACAGCTCTCGGTCTCCCCAACGACAATGGCACGTACTACGGCTGGATTTCCGAATCATTGGATATCGATGATTTCTACAGTGTCCAGATCCCATCTGGCTATGCGATCGAGGTCAATCTTTCCTGGAACAACTCGGCTAACGACTTCGATCTCGGCCTCTATGATGGCGCACAGTCAATGATCGACTCCAGCACATCCGACAACCCTGAGACTGTGGAGAGCGGTTCGACGGATGTTAGCAACTCCACTGTGTATGTCCTCGTCCAATCCTCTGCCGGATGGTGGGGAACAGGCGGAGAGGGCAACTACACCCTAGTAATCACCCTGGTCAACCAGTCAGAGGTACCCGGACTCAACCAGAACGATGCATACACGGGCGAGGATGCAGGCAACGAGTACTCTAACGCCACCCCCCTAGTGAATGCAACACCCGTGTTCTCCATTTGGCCTGGATACGTAGACAGCGGCTCGGACGAATACGACTACTATCAGGTATACGTCCCCGTGGATCACGGCATCACTGTGGGGCTTTCCCCTGGTTACGGACAGTCCAACTGGCTCGCACTCGCACTCTATGACAGTGCGAACAACCAGGTTGACTACGACTACTACTCCAACCCACAATCGGTGTCGACAAACGGCACCGGGTCAAATCTCGGAGGCTCAAACGTCGTCATCGAGGTGTCGGCATACAACGGAGGCGACCAGTACAACCTCTCACTCTGGATTTTCAGCCTCGATGCGGATGGTGACGGCTTCTACGACGAAGACGAGTACGCTTGCGGCTCAGATCCGTACGACAATGCCAGCATACCAGTCGACACCGATGCAGACGGGCTGTGCGACATACTGGACGAAGATATCGACGGCGACGGCGTTGACAACGCTAACGACTCGTTCCCGGATGATGCGAACGAGACCACGGACAGCGACGGCGACGGAACCGGAGACAACTCCGATCCCGACGACGACAACGACGGCTGGAGCGATTCCCATGAGTACTCCTGCGGCACCGATGGCTATGACCCCGACTCATTCCCCGACGACCTAGACTCCGACGGGATATGCGACATCCTCGACGAGGACATCGATGGTGATGGCTATGACAACCCATCCGATAGCTTCGACTACGACTCGGACGAGTGGAACGACACAGACTCCGATGGGATAGGGGACAACTCGGATGGGGACGATGACGGTGACGGCTTCTACGATGGGGTCGAGGTCGATTGCCTCTCAGACCCATTGGACCTCTCATCAGTACCTGTTGACACCGACTCAGACGGGGTCTGCGACGAACTAGACGACGACGTCGATGGGGACGGGATAGGAAATGACTTTGACGACTTCCCATTCGACGACTCCGAGAGCACCGACACCGACGGCGACGGGATTGGGGACACCTCAGACCCCGATGACGACAATGATGGTTACCAGGACGCCTTCGACTCATTCCCATTGGACTCCAGCGAGTGGAACGACAACGATGGGGACCTGGTCGGGGACAATGCCGATCCCGACGACGACAACGACGGCTGGGATGACGTGGACGAGACTAACTGCGGCACCAACCCATCCCTGATGCAATCCGCACCGGATGACTGGGACGGTGATCGGCTCTGCGACGTAATCGACCCCGATGACGACAACGACGCTTGGAACGACACGGTAGACTCCTTCCCATACGATCCCAACGAGTGGGACGACCTCGATGGCGACAACCATGGGTCAAACTCGGATCCGGATGACGATGGCGATGGCTGGAGCGACTCCGACGAGCTCAGCATCTGTGGAACTGACGCTCGAGACTCCCAATCCGTCCCCGATGACTTCGATGGCGACAGGATTTGCGATAACCTAGATGACGATGACGACAACGACCTCGTACTCGACTTCGATGACGCATTCCCAAAGGACCCAACTGAGACTAAGGACACAGATGGCGATGGCCAGGGGGATGGCGATGACACCGACGACGACAATGACGGATGGGCCGATGTTACCGAGGTTGTGTGTGAGACGTCCCCGATATCGTCCGAAGAGATTCCAGCGGACTTCGACGGAGATTTGACATGCGACCTGATCGATCCCGACGACGACAACGACGGCGTCATCGACTCGGAGGACGCGTTCCCATACGACTCCGAAGAGTGGGTGGACAGGAACTCAGACGGCCTGGGGGACAACGCTAACCCACTCACCATAATGGACAAGATGAAGCTCAACCCGGAGGTATCTATCATAGCAATAGGGAGCATGGCCGCAATGCTATCAGCAACCATGGCATTCCTGTTCGGCAGGAGCAGGCTAAAGGGGCAATACGACGAAGACCAGAGTTGGGTTGAAGAAGACGAAGACGAGGATGATTACTACGCTGATTGGGAGTACCAGCAATAACTGGTGTACTTTTTGCACTTTGTGTATTTTTTTTACTAGAATATCCAATATTTCACTTTACAGTATATTTCCTGATTCAGTAATAAATTAGAACTATTATTTCCTATATTCATAATAACTTTCCTAATTTAGTAATATATCTCGTATATTTTACTGGATTAGTGAAAAAGTGAAAAAGTGAGCATTTTGAGAGATGTTTATATTTGATACAAGGTGTGATGGTCACTAAGTGACGCCTATGAATGGAAATGCAACAAGATCAGTAAATCTGACACTGCTAATGATTGTCTCGGTTTGCCTACCGATGCTGGGGGCCATAGATGCCCCCTCAGAGCTCGACAGAGCCGGTGAGCGAGGAGAGACTCTTGCCAACTGCCAGGGACCAGACGCTTGCCGGGGGACGGATGCGGGGAACACCCTCGCAACCCACCACAACCTGACAGACGACTTCTCGTGGACTGGTGAGGAGACGATAACGTACTACGGAGACGCCTCCAATGCTACGAGTTTCAGCTCTTTGAGTGACGACAACGCCGACGGGTACCTCCTAGATTTGCCCGTAGGATACGGATACACCGTTGAGTTGTCTTGGAACCACTCTGGCGTTAACTTTTACGAGAACTACGCCTTCATGCTATCCCTCGGCCCCGGAGACGGTGCCGTGTCCAGCTACTACCAAGGCACTTGGGGATACGCCTACTACTCACTCACAGGGGAAATCACCATGGGTACCGACGGAACAATGGAAGGCAACACCTACGGTGCATGGTACTACGCAGATCCGCCCTTCGACCTAGTCGGTGAAGCATCTGTGATTTTTATTACCTGTTACTACTGCTACCAGACCGGCGTCGCTAGCGACTACACGATGAACATCACCGTGTGGACCGGAGACGGAGGACTCAAGGGTGACGTCACTTCACCCCAGTACAACGTCCTTCTGGACATGCCCGACGAGCCATTCTCGTGGAGCTACCAGGTCGACACCTTCGATCTCAGTGCGGGAGACTCCGCAGACCTAGTCGTAACATTCTGCGACGTATGGTGCGATCCCGAGACCTCCATAGAGGTCACCAAGCCGGATGGGACGACCGATGGGTTCGCTCTGCCAGACTACTTCGAAGGATGGCTGGCAACTTACTCTGATGCCGGTACATACACCGTCGAAAAGATCGACACATACGGCGACGGCGGAATGGGGCTTTCGGTTGGAATCTCTATAGGGAACTTCAGCGGTCTACTTACGGTGGACGATTTCGTGTACGATGATATGGCGTCCGGACACGTAGACTCCACTGACACATCCGACATCTACGCTATTTGGCTTCCAGAGAACTACAAGGCGAACCTGACCCTCGACTGGGAAAACAGCGCCGATCTTGACCTCCAGCTATACACCGACTACGACCCTGCCACAGAGACTCTGTCGGGGATGTTCGATTACTCCTGGTTCGACCAGCCCGAGTTCATCGATATAGGTCAGCTAGGGGATGCGACGATGTTCTTCGCAGAGGTTCTACACTACAGCGGCCCATCCACGGGTTACATACTCGAGTATCAGACCGAGCCAGGCTCGCCACCGCCTTGCTTCTTCCAAGACGACGGACAAGCTCCTGGCGACGGGGTCTTCAACGGAAACGGAGAGGACGCAACAGAAGGCGCATACACGCCCGAAGACGCACCAATCGACGTCACTGGCCTAGCTGACTCAGATGGCAATGGACAGTTCGAGGGAATGATGTGCACTGGCTACGACGAAACAGACTGGTACCAGATTTCCGTCCCTGCAGGCGACGGACTCTGGGCAATGCTGGAGTGGCCCGAGGGCATCGACAGCAACTTCAACGACACCATCGAGATCGAGGGCAACATCGACTTCGCAATGTACATGGTCACATCAGCGGGTTACACGTCCTTCGTGAGCTCCTCCTACGGGTTCCACCCGCAGGCGGTCGCAACCAACGAGTCCTACTCGTGGACAAACGATCTCGGAGTAGACTCGGTTGCCTACCTAAGACTACTTCTTAGCGATATGACGGAGGACTACGAGAGCAACTACACCGTGACCTTCGCTACGTACAACGCCACCGAGCAGCCATGGCAGATGGACTGTCAGAACGATGCGGGCCAAGCGCCAATCAACGGTTGCGCGGATGCGGGCGACTTCTACGCCGACTCGCTCAACCTGTCAACTGCAAACCAGACCTTCACGGGCTATGGGCACGACAGCTTCGATAGGGCCGACTACTACAGGATGTACCTACCGGACAACTACGCGTTCGAGGTATGCGTGGATTTCCCAGGCCAGAACGACATAGACCTGAACCTGTACTACGTTAACCCGACCTACGGCTGGATGTCCTTCGTCGCATCCTCGTACAACGACAACCCCGAGTGCGCTTGGGCGCAGTACGATGATGCTGGGCAGGACATCTACCTGTTGATCTCGACCGATCGCGGAAGCGGTGACTACGAGGTCACCATATCTCTAGTCACACTAGGGCTTGCACCCGGTGACAACCAGGATGACTGCGGCATGGCCGGCTCCGTGCCGGGCGGTGACGCTGCTGACCTGGTATACCCAGGTGCATGGAGCGGACACACGTTCACCAACGAGAGCACTCAGGCCGACCTGAATCCATACGACGCTAACGGCGACGTGAGGAGCTCGTGGGACGGTGGTGTCTGCACCGGATGGACCTCCTACACATGGGACATGTACGACATGTACAGCATCGCGGTGCCAGAGGGTAACTACGTCAACATAGACTACGACTTCGACCTAGAGGGAGAAGGAGACGGAAGCATCTACCACACGGTGTACATGCTGATGTGCCAAGAGCAGCACATGCCATGCCAGTACCCTGCAAACGGCGCATACTTCGTCCAGCAGGACTTCGGTTACGGAATGGACTTGCTCACTCAGAACTCCGGCCTATGGCCGGTCGGCACGATGCACAACAGATCCGGATGCGACACAACCTTCCCAAATCCAGTCTGCGCAGCAAATGGCTGGGACGCAACCAATGCGGTCTCAGACACACCAGGGTGGGTCTACATCTACATCTACTCGTTCGGTGACAATGCCGGCCACGATTACGAGATGAACATCTCGTTCCTACCGCTCTCAAATCTCGAGGGAGGCAGTCAGAACGACGCCAACTCGGGCATGGACGCAGGACCCGGAGCATCGACAGCAATTCACGTCAACGACTACGTGAACGCGACCAACAACACGCTTTCGTGGAACGGATGGAACAAGGCAGGCCTGGACTCGACAGACAGATACACATTCAACGTACCAGCCAACCATGGCGTCAACATCGATTTGAGTCACGGATACGACATTCCCGACGTGTGGATGATTCTAGACATCTTCGACAACTCATGGACCCAAATCGGAATGTCTGCATTTGGCTCCGGCGGACAGAACTTCAACACCACTTCAGTCGCCTCACCAGTCGATTCCTGGATGGGAATAGGTGTGAGAAACTGGGGCAACTATGACGACGTGGGAACCAACTACACGGTCAACGTCACCTTCTACACGCTAGACGCTGACGGCGATGGCTGGTTAGACCAGCTCGAGCTTGACTGCGGCACCGACCCATACGACAACACCAGCGTCCCAACCGACACTGATGGAGACGGAGAGTGCGACGCGCTCGACGAGGATATCGACGGTGACGGAATAGGGAACGACCTCGACGAGATGCCTCTCGACGAGAATGGCTCGAGCGACCTCGACGGCGATGGAATCGCCGACGACGTTGACCCCGACGTCGATGGTGATGGATGGTCGAACATAGCAGAGCAGATTTGCCTTGGTATGAGCAGCATGGCCCACATGGAATACAACGTCACCCCGTCGGACTACGACGACGACGGACTGTGCGACATCACCGCCAACTCCGACCTAGATCACTCCTCGGCCAGCACATACCTGGACTCCGATGGAGACAACGACGGCACGGACGACGAGACCGACGCATTCGACTTCGATCAGTGCGCGGACACGGACACCGACCACGATGGCATGCCCGACAGCATAGACATTGGTCTGCTGGACGCTTCCAACAACACCGTGTGTCTGCCCGAGACACCCACCAACCTCACCGAGGATGATGACGACGACGGCGACGGTCACACGGACGACTACGAGACTCAGTGCGGCAGCGACCCATTGCTAGCAACCGATATGCCGGTTGACAGCACCCTGAACATGAACTTGGGTGGCTACTCGAACGGCCTGTGCGACGCACTTGACCCAGATGACGACAACGACGGAGTGAACGACACCGATGATGTGTGGCCGTACGACTCCTCAGAATGGTCGGACGCCGATGGCGACGGTCAGGGCGACAACAGGGACATGGACGATGACAACGACGGATGGTGGGACACATGCGACCAGAGCGCATGGCTAGCGGCCCAGAACTCCTCAACAATCGAGGGCCTGAACTACTTCCCCTCCGAGACTGGTGGAATTGCGAGCACCTGCCCGACCAATGCAGATGCATTCCCGCTTGACGGGACCGAGTGGATTGACACCGACGGCGACGGGGTCGGCAACAACGCCGATATCGACGACGACGGACAGAGCCCCGGCAACGCCGAGGC
>LWDU01040331.1_pt1 | contig 87825 bp, 81 predicted proteins | sample 727161 | NCBI WGS metagenome assembly LWDU01 (sample SAMN04566230, study PRJNA314399) | hydrothermal vent metagenome | isolation source: deep sea hydrothermal plume seawater | place: Mexico: Gulf of California, Guaymas Basin | collected 2004-07-11
GCTTTTAAGGCAACATGGAACGGTTGGATGCGCTCCCAGAAGCGCTCACTTTTGACGACGTACTACTCGTCCCCGCGTATTCCGCGATCTTACCGACAGACGCGAACATTTCTTCACGGCTTACGCGCAACCTCGTACTTTCGCTCCCGCTGGTGAGCGCGGCCATGGATACGGTCACTGAATCCCGCATGGCGGTGGCCATGGCCCAGCTCGGCGGGATCGGCTTCGTTCATCGCAACATGTCAATAGAGCAGCAAGCGGCCGAGGTCGCTCGCGTTAAAAAGAGCGAAAGCGGAAAAATAGTGGACCCCGTTGTAGTCGACCCGGCTACATCGCTTCGCGAAGCGCTGGAGATCATGCAGGCCAACGAGATATCGGGGTTACCGGTATGCAAGGATAGTCGCCTGGTGGGTATTCTGACCAATCGTGACGTCCGTTTTGAAAGAAACAAGGACCGGCCCGTCAGCGAAGTAATGACCAGCGAAAACCTGGTTACCGCTGGCCCCGACGTTACCAACCAGGAAGCCACCGACGTCCTGCAGAAAAACCGCATTGAGAAACTGCCCCTGGTGGACAAAGACGGTCGCCTGGTGGGATTGATCACAGTCAAGGACATCCAGAAACAACTGGATTATCCGGGTGCATCAAAGGACTGCCACGGGCGACTTCTCACCGGAGCGGCCGTTGGCGTAGGTGAAGACCGGCTCGACCGTACAGCCGCGCTGGCCGAAGCGGGCGTCGACGTAATCGCCGTCGATACCGCCCACGGGCACACGGCCAACGTGTTAGATACGGTCAAGCTCGTTAAAAACGAGCACCCCGACCTCGAGGTCATTGCCGGCAACGTCGCCACTGCCGATGGCGCTCGAGCCCTTCTCGACTGCGGAGTAGACGGTGTCAAGGTTGGAATGGGCGTGGGCTCTATCTGCACTACGAGAGTGGTGTCCGGGGTAGGCATTCCGCAGCTCACAGCTATCCTCGAAGCACGCTCGGTCTGCGAAGAAGCCGCCGTACCCGTCATAGCCGACGGCGGGCTGAGGTACAGTGGCGACATTACCAAGGCGATGGCCGCAGGGGCGGATTCGGTGATGATCGGCAGCCTACTGGCCGGTACCGAGCAGAGCCCGGGTGAAACGGTGCTTTACCAGGGCCGCAGCTACAAGCTTTATCGTGGCATGGGATCCCTCGAAGTGATGCGCGAAGGTGCAAGTCGAGATCGCTACGGGCTGCAGGAACAGGACCGCCTGAAACTCGTGCCCGAGGGTATCGAGGGCCGGGTGCCCTACAAGGGCGACGTAATGGCGACCATCGACCAGTTGTCCGGTGGCCTTCGTGCCGGGATGGGTTACCTTGGCGCCGGCGACATCTCCGAGTTGCGCGCGAACGCCCGTTTCATGAGGGTATCCCCGGCCGGACTCGCCGAAAGCCACGTGCATGACGTCACCATGACCCGCGAACCCCCCAACTACAGGCGAGAGTAAACAAGCAACGTGATCGCCATACTGGATTTCGGCAGCCAGTACACCCAGCTCATTGCCCGCAGGGTGAGGGAAGCGGGAGTGTACTGCGAAATACTCCCATACAACGTCGAACTTGAACGACTTACCGCCCACGAACCGGCGGCGCTCATCCTTTCCGGCGGCCCGGCGAGCATATATGAAGAGGGCGCGCCCCATCCGCAGCCAGGCGTACTCGACCTCGACCTGCCCATGCTCGGTATCTGTTACGGCATGGGCGTTCTGGTGACGGCAGAAGGCGGAAAAGTAGCGAGCTCCGGCCACAGGGAATACGGCCCGGCACCCCTTACAGTGACGGCGAACGAGGGCTTGTTTTCCGGTTTTAACGGCGCCAAGCCCCGCGTATGGATGAGCCACGGGGACAGACTGGAGAGCCTCCCACCTGGCTGGAGCGCGGTCGCGACGAGCAAAAACTCGCCACTGGCGGCTGCCCAGAGAGACGATGGCCGCCGCCACGTCGTGCAGTTTCACCCCGAGGTAGTGCACACGGAGAGGGGCAGCGACGTACTTTCGAACTTTATGTTCAAGGTCTCCGGACTCAAGAACGATTGGAGCATGGAGAGTTTCGTGGACGCAACAAGTCGACGAATAAAAGAGCAGGTCGGCGATGGCCACGTGATCTGCGGCCTGAGCGGTGGGGTGGACTCTACGGTCACGGCAGCGCTGCTGGAACGCGCAGTGCCGGGCCAGCTAACCTGCGTGTTCGTAAACAACGGACTTTTGCGCAAGGACGAGGCAGACGAAGTAAAGGGTAGGCTCGGCGACTATTTCGGGGCCGATTTTGTATACGTCGACGCCTCGGATCGGTTTCTCGACGCGCTCGCCGGCGTTGAAGACCCCGAGAAGAAACGCAAAATCATAGGTGGCACCTTCATCGATGTTTTCGAAGATGCGGCCCGCGACGCCGAGTCCCGTAAGGGACCAGTTAAATTCCTGGCCCAGGGCACTCTTTATCCCGACGTCATCGAATCCGTTTCAGTAAATGGCCCGTCTGCGACCATCAAGAGCCACCACAACGTGGGCGGTCTTCCTGAACGTATGAAGCTGGAACTGGTCGAGCCGCTGCGCGAACTCTTCAAGGACGAGGTGCGCGAGGCGGGGAGGGTGCTCGGCGTGCCGGCCGATTCTCTCGATCGCCACCCATTCCCGGGACCAGGACTGGCCGTGAGGATACTCGGACCGATCAACCGCGACGACCTCGCCGTGCTGCGCGAAGCCGACGCCATTTTCATCGAAGAAATACGCGCGGCTGGCCTCTACGACGACATCTGGCAGGCCTTTGCGGTGTTGCTGCCGATTAGAACGGTGGGCGTGCAAGGCGACTTCAGGACCTACGACAAGGTCATCGCCCTGAGGGCTATAACCAGCGAAGATGGCATGACCGCCGACTGGTTTCGATTTCCACCCGAAGTCCTCGCCCAATCCTCGGCGCGAATCGCCAACGAAGTGGCCGGCGTCAGCCGGGTTGCCTACGACATCTCTTCCAAGCCCCCGGCTACTGTTGAATGGGAATAACTGAAACGGCTATGAAGGCCAGGTGAGAACGACGGTCAACATGTCCATGCGATTGTACGTGAAATTGAGCGCGCTGTGAGCTACGTCCACCTCCACCTGCACACCCAGTACAGCCTGCTCGACGGCGCCAACAAGATAACCGAGCTGATGCCGCGAATGGCAGCGCTCAACATGCCGGCCGCTGCGATGACCGACCACGGCAACATGTTCGGCGCGATCGATTTCTACAGGTCTGCAACTGCCGCTGGCATCAAACCCATTATCGGCTGCGAGGTCTACGTTGCCCCGGGCAAGCGGACCGACAGGACCACCCGTGGGGCCGCGGACTACGAAAGTGGCGGCAACTACCACCTGGTACTGCTTGCAGCCAACATGGAGGGCTACCGCAATCTCTGCAGGATGGTCAGCCAGAGCTACAAGGACGGCTTCTACTACAAGCCCCGCATAGACAAGGAGCTGCTCGAAGCTCACAACTCGGGGCTGCTCTGCCTGAGCGGTTGCCTGAGCGGCGAAGCAGCCAAGGCGATCGTAGCCGGGAGACACGACAAGGCGCGCGAGGTCATCGAGTACTACGCCCGCCTGTTCGGCGACCGCTATTACCTCGAGATCCAGGACAACCACCTCGAGGAACAGAACGCGGTCAACGAGTTCATGATCCCCACCGCCCATGACATGGGCATACCGCTTGTTGCGACCAACGACTGTCACTACCTCGACCACGACGACCACAAGTCCCATGAGGTTCTGCTCTGCGTTCAGACGGGCAAGCAGCTCGACGACGAAGACCGGTGGCGCTTCGGGACCGACCAGCTTTTTGTAAAGGGCGCAGAGGACATGCTCAAGGCCTTTCCCGGTTGCGAGGAGGCCATATCAAACACCGTCGGGGTGGCCGACCGCTGCAACGTCGAGTTCGAATTCGGCAAGCACAAGTTTCCTAATTTCGCCGTGGGGCCGGACACCACCCTGGTCGATCATTTCTGCAAAACCGCCCGAGAAGGGCTTGAAAACAGACTGGGCACTCTACGGTCACTGTACGACGAGATCGACGAAGATCTCTACCGGGAACGCCTTGAGACCGAGCTCGAGTGTATCGTGGAAATGGACTTCCCCGGCTACTTCCTCATCGTCTCGGACTTCATCAACTGGGCAAAAGCAGCAGGCATACCGGTGGGCCCCGGCCGCGGATCCGCGGCCGGCAGCCTGGTGTCCTATTCGATGCGCATAACCGACATAGACCCACTGCGCTGGGGGCTGCTGTTCGAGCGCTTCTTGAATCCCGAACGGCAGAGCATGCCCGACATCGATGTCGACTTCTGCTACCAGCGCAGGGACGAAGTCCTCAACTACGTACGCGAGAAGTACGGCACCGACAAGGTCGCCAACATCATCACTTTCGGTACGCTCAAGGGCAAAGCGGCTATACGCGACGTGGGCCGGGTGCTCGGAATGTCCTTCGGGGAAACCGACAGGGTGTGTAAGTTGTACCCCGCGCCGAGACAGGGACGTGACTTCAATCTCACGCAGGCTCTCGAGATGGAACCGCGGATGCGCGAATACCGTGACTCAGGCGAACGCGAAGGTTTACTGTTCCAGTATGCGCTCAAACTAGAAGGGCTAACACGCCACGTCTCCAAGCACGCGGCTGGTGTCGTTATCGGCAATGAACCGCTGGTAGAGAGCGTGCCCCTGTTCGTTGACAACCGCGACGGAACGGTCGTTACCCAGTTTGCCGGACCCGACGTCGAGGCCCTCGGGCTCATCAAGTTCGATTTTCTGGGCCTCAAGACACTGACCCTCATCGCGGACACGGTAAGCCGAGTAGAAAAGCGCACCGGCGTCAAGATTGACATCGACGACCTTCCACTTGACGACGCGGCCACCTACCGACTCGCGAGCAGGGCTGACGCCGTCGGGCTTTTCCAGATGGAAAGCGGCGGCATGCGCAAATTGTTGCAGCAGATCAAGCCATCGTCCTTCGAAGATTTAATCGCGATCCTGGCTCTTTTCAGACCAGGCCCCCTCGACAGCGGCATGGTCGAACAGTACATCAAGCGCCGCGACGGGACCGAAACGGTGCGCTACCCGGACTCAACACTCGAAGAGATCCTGAGCGAGACTTACGGCGTGATCGTATACCAGGAACAGGTGATGCAGATCGCCCAGGTGTATGGCGGCTACTCTCTAGGCGACGCCGACAACCTGCGCCGGGCCATGGGCAAGAAAAAAGCCGACGTCATGGCCGTCGAGCGGGAGCGATTCGTTGAAGGGGCGGTAAAAAAGGGACATCCCCGGCAAGCGGCCGACCAGATCTTTCAACAGATGGAGACCTTCGCGGCCTACGGATTCAACAAGTCCCACTCGGCAGCTTACGCCCTGATCTCCTACCAGACAGCGTGGCTCAAAACCCACCACCCCACGGAGTTCCTCGCAGCGCTGCTGACCCTCGAGATGGGTGACACCGACAAGACCTACAAGAACCTATCGGACTGCAAGGGCAGGGATATTTCGGTACTTGAGCCGGACGTGAACGAGAGCGTGGCTGATTTCACCGTTGTTACGGAAGGCATCCGTTTCGGGCTCGCGGCGGTGAAAGGCGTCGGCGAGAAAGCAGTCGAGAGCATAATCGAGGTCCGCGGCGACAGTCCCTTCCTGTCTCTCGCGGATTTCTGCCGTCGCGTAAATTCCGCGCAGGTAAACAAGCGGGTGATAGAGAGCCTCGTCAAGGCCGGGGCTTTCGACAGCATCTCTGTTTCGCGCGCGAAGCTCTGCGCTTCGCTGGATGCGAGTATGGCATGGGCCCAGAGGGTGGCGGACGATGAATCAGCGGGCCAGATGGGCCTGTTCAGCTCGAGTGACGGCACTTCTCAACCCGAGCCGCCACTCGCCGAGGTGGAAGAGTTCAGCGTGGCCGAACGGCTGCAAGCCGAGCACGAAATGCTGGGCTTCTACATATCGGGGCACCCCCTCGACGAACACGCCACTGACCTTGGGTTACTCGCGCCGCTGCCTACCGGTACGCTGGCTTCGCGGCGAGACCAGGAGACCGTGAGGGTTGCGGGAGTCACCAACACGGTCAGGCTCAAGAACAGCAAAAAGGGCGACCGCTATGCGACCTTCAACATAGAGGACCCGAGTGGGGTCATCGAGGTCATCGCCTGGCCAAGGGTTTACAAGGAATGCGAAGAGGCCATCGTCGGTAACGCTCCGGTGCTCATTACCGGGACCCTGGAAATCGGTGACGCCGGCGGCACCCAGGACACCGAGGAGTCCGAAGGCTTCCAGAGAAAACCGCAGGTCATTGCCAGTGAAATCCTGACACTGGCCGAGATGCGCAGGCGCGTGGCCCGCTACGTCGACATCAGTATGGACGCGGCTCGAATGGAACCCTCGAGCGTCAGCGACTTGAAAAAAACCCTCGCCCTCTATCCTGGTGATTGTCGGACCTACCTCAAGGTGGTCCGGCAAGGGGCGAGTGAAACTCTCATTGAGCTCCCCGACACGCTGGCCATCGACCCCTGCGATGACCTGTTGATGGCCGTCGACAAGTTGCTGGGTCCGGGCAGCACAGCGCTGCGTTGAGCGAGACGGCCGAGAAGGCCGTCCTTGTACGGGCGTCTACTGAAAAAGCCGCCGACAGCGCCAGCCTCGACGAGTTGGCGATGTTGGCCGCCGCTGCAGGCATCGAAGTAGCCGGTAGACTCTCGCAACACCTGCGCCGGGTTAGCGCAGCAACACTGCTGGGCAAGGGCAAGGTAGAAGAACTCGCAGCGCTCACGCTGGAAGTAGAGGCCGACCTGGTGATCTTTGACGATCCGCTCGGGCCCGCACAACGGCGCAACCTCGAAAAAGCCATACCGGGCAGCAAGATCATCGACCGTAGCCAGCTCATACTCGATATCTTCGCGAGCAGAGCTGCCACGCGTGCGGGCAAAATCCAGGTTGAGCTGGCCCAGCTGCAATACCTGCTGCCGCGGTTGACCAACCAGTGGACCCACCTGTCTCGAATCAAGGGGGGCATAGGTTTCAAGGGTCCCGGCGAAACACAGCTGGAGGTTGATCGACGCCAGGTGCAGAACCGCATCTCCACGCTCAAGGGCAAACTGGCCACCATCGACCGGACCCGTCGGCTGAACAGCCGTGAACGCGAAGCCGTGCCTTACCCCACGGTCGCCCTAGTGGGCTACACAAACGCGGGAAAATCCTCGCTGATGAATGCTTTAGCGGGCGCCGACGCGCTGGTGGCACCGCGCATGTTTGCGACACTGGATTCCACCGTGCGCGGGGTCGTACTGCCAGCCGGGGGCTCGATCATGCTCGTGGACACGGTCGGCTTCGTGGCCAAGCTCCCCCACGAGCTCATAGAAGCGTTCAAGGGCACACTCGAGCAGGTGAGACGAGCCGACCTCCTCCTGCACGTCACAGATAGCGCTTCGAGCCAGCTTGGGGTCCGCCACGAACACGTTCTCTCCATAATCAGCGAGATCGGAGCCGGCCACGTACCGGCCCTGGACGTATACAACAAAGCTGACCTCCCGGCTGCCGCGACGGCGCCGGCCGGGGCCGTCGCTGTCTCAGCTCGCAGTGAGGAGGGGCTCGACCAATTGCTCGCTCGGATCGAAAAACTGTTAACGGTCGACGAACAGACCGTCTGCATGGAAATTCCCGCCGGCGAAGGAGAATTGCGAGCCTGGTTGTACCGCAACTCCCGTGTGTTAAACGAAAAGGAACTCGACGGGGGTAGCTCCTGGATAGAAGCTCGCATCCACTCCCGTAAAGTCGGCCAACTGCGTGCCCGGGTTGACTCCAGCGAGGCGAAGCTGGTGGATCCTGACGATGATTAACATCCCCAACACCCTGACCTTACTTCGCATTATCGCGGTACCCATCTTCCTCGCGATGATGGTGGAGGACAACTACGAGGCCGCCATGTGGATTTTCCTGGCCGCCGGCGCCACCGATGGACTCGACGGTGCGGTAGCACGGCTTACCGATTCAAAAACGGACCTCGGCGCGCACCTCGACCCTCTGGCCGACAAGCTCCTGCTGGTCAGCTCCTTTCTCGTGCTGGGCATACTCGGTTGGGTGCCGATGTGGCTGATGATACTGGTCGTCGTCAGGGACGCGATAATCCTGGGCGGTTTTATCTTTTCTGCCGTGCTCGTTGGCCACTCGATACCGATGGCTCCCTCCTTTGCCGGCAAGGTGACTACCTTCACGCAGCTATTACTGGTGAGCCTGGTGCTGCTCAACCTCGCCGGTTGGATGGCTATAGGCTCCGAGCTCTTCATGGTCTGCTTTGTCGCCACCGGCGTGGCCACGGCCGGATCGGGTATCGACTATGTACGGCAGGGGCTCAACTGGTACTCGCTTGAACTGGCCGAGGAGTGATCCTGTCGAACCCTGTGCGGCAGGGCGGCCCATCCGCGTGGAAGTAGTACAGCCGACCTCGCTCGTCCCTCGCCAGGATACTGGCAGAGCGCGTACCGTAGTCGCCGGCGTGCACGCAGACCCCGGCCAGAGAGCCTTGGTCCTGGGCATCGGCAGGCAATTCGTGGTCTGACAACACGACGGCGAGCGCTTCGACTATTTCTTCCAGTTCCAGGCTTGATTCGAGCAGCGGCAGCAGTGCCCGGAAGCGGGGCAGGGCGCCGGCGTGACGTACGCAATCAGGCGGGTCGACACCCAGGTTAGTGATGACGGTAACGCCTGCAGCGAGCTCCTGGCTGTGGCCGCCATCGTCAAGCACCTTGGCCCCCGATGAATCGGCTGTCAGCAGAAAAAAGGGTCCGTAGTCGCATCCTTCTACCCCATCAAGGTAAGTACTCAGCAGCCCGGAGTTGCCGCAATCGAGCGCTCCCAGACACAATGCGCCGCGGCTGTATTTGCCCGGGGGAGCGGGGCTGTCGGCTCCAGCCTGCCGACGATTGAGCAACGCGGCCGAAAGGGGGTATCCATCTTCGCGGGCCCCCAACCAGGTACCGCCCGCCAGCAGGTCGAGTCCTGCCGTAACAGCCGGGTGTCCCTCCAACCGAGCCGGCCCGAGACTGGGCCGATCGAGGAACTCATCTCGATTGGCCGCGATGACCAGCGGCCAGCGATCAGATACGCGGTTGTAGATAGCAAGTATGCACACGGAGCTTCGTTGGCTTAACGCACCCGGGATGTTAGCCTTGGGGAGCCGCAGCTTCTACGGCCGGGAGACCCTCGAGTGAGCACTGAATTCGTTCCATTTAAAAGCATAGATGACGTCTCAACGCGGCTGTCCGGACAGAGCTACATCTGCAGCCGCAACATAGCGACCGTCGTATTCCTCGCCACCAGGTTGGGCAAACCGGTACTCGTAGAGGGACCAGCAGGTGTAGGTAAAACCGAACTCGCCAAGGTAATAGCAGCTGCGACCTCGGCCAACCTGATCCGCATGCAATGCTACGAAGGCCTCGACGAAGCCAAGGCCCTGTACGAGTGGGAGTACGCCAAGCAGCTGCTTTATACCCAGATTCTCAAAGACAAAATCCAGAACGTGACCGAGGGCACCTCGACCCTTGCCGAGGCAGTGGACAAGCTGACCGCCGAGGACGATGTGTTTTTCTCGGAGCGTTTTATTCTCGCGAGGCCCTTGTTGCAGGCCATTGAATCAAGTGAGCCCAGCGTGCTCCTCATCGACGAGATAGACAAGGCCGACGCGGAGTTCGAGGCTTTCCTGCTCGAGATTCTCAGCGAATTCCAGGTAACCATTCCCGAAATCGGCACGATCAAGGCCAAAACCATCCCGATGGTGATCCTCACCAGCAACAACGCCCGCGAGATGTCCGACGCGCTCAAGCGTCGTTGCTTGCACCTCTACATTGATTTCCCCACCGAGGAACTCGAGCGCGAGATACTCAGGGTAAAGGTCCCCGAGGCAGAGGCAGGACTCGCAGCCGAGATCACAGGAATGGTGCAGTCAATGCGCAACCTCGACCTGAAAAAAGCACCGAGCATCTCCGAAACGCTTGATTGGGCGAGAGCGCTTGTGCTCATGAACGTATCGGAACTCGACCAGGACGCCGCGCACGAGACGCTGTCGGTGGTGCTCAAGTACGAGGGAGACCTGAGGAAAGGCGAGAAGGAGCTGAAAGCCTACGCCAACAAAAAGCTCGAAGCCCTCAACAAAACCGAAGCCGACTCCCAAGACGACCAGGAAGCCGGCAAACAGGACAGCGACGCGAACGGCGGGCAGCTCCACTAGTCCGGTCGGGTGATCAACCGAGTCCTCCAGTTCGTCGCCATACTCAGGCGAAACGGCATACGCGTGTCCACAGCCGAAACCCTGGACTCGGTAGAGGCCAGCTTGGTCACGGGCTTGGCTGACCGCGACACCTTCAAATCAGCCCTGCGGACGGCAATGGTCAAGCGCCCGGTAGACGTCCCGGTATTCGACGGGCTCTTCGACGATTTTTTCTCAGGCATGGGCCGCTTGGCCGCTGGTCTCGACGAAAACGACACCGCACCAGCCAATCCAGCCGAGTACCAGGAGCTGCTCGATCGTATCGAGGAACTGTTGGATTCGCTTGGAGACGAGATTTCCCCGTTGGCCAGGGCACTGCTGCTCAACGACCAGGCCGCGCTCGAAAAGATCCTCAGGGAGCTGGCGGACTCGGGCAAGGTGCCGGCGCCGAAGAGCCCGTCTTCCCAGCAGGGCGCCGTGCGCGCAGCGGCCAAGGCCCTGGGCCTCGGGGGCCTGTCGCAGGAGCTCGAGCGTTTGCTCGAAGCCGGGGAAGCGGCTGGAAACCAAGAGGGGGAACTCGACCAGATCCGCCAGCTTTTCAACGAGAGGGTAAAGCAGCTTGGCGAGATGCTAAAGTCCCTGGTCAAACTGCAGGGTCGCTACGACAGCAGCGAGGAAGCGGCACCCAAAGAAAAAGACCGACTGCTCGATAAGAGTTTCTACTATCTCTCGCCCACCGAGATCAGGGAGATGCGCGACGCCGTGGCCGTCCTTGCCAGGCGCTTGCGCAACCTGCTGGCCCTGCGGTACAAGCGGGCCAAGCGCGGTCGCCTCGACGTTAAGTCGACGCTACGCCAATCGATGGAATTCGGCGGTATACCGTTTCGGGTTCGTTACGACCGCAGGAAAAGAGAGCGGCCCAGCGTCGTGGTGCTGTGCGACATATCGGATTCGGTACGAACCGTCTCGCGCTTTATGCTCCAGTTCGTGCACTCTTTGCAGGACATGTACTCGAGAGTGCGCAGCTTTGTCTTCGTTGCCGACATGGGTGAAGTCACCCGCCTTTTTGCCGAAAACGAGATCCAGTCGGCCATCCAACAGGCCATCACCGGCGACGTGGTAAACGTCTACGCGCACTCTAACTTCGGACGCGCGTTCAGCCAGTTTCACCGCGACCAGCTCGATACGATCGACGGCCGCACCACCGTCATCGTCCTCGGCGATGCGCGAAACAACTACAACGCTGCCAACGACTGGGCTCTAAGAGACATACAGCAACGGGCCCGACGCGTTATATGGCTGAACCCGGAAAACCGCTCTACCTGGGGCTTTGGCGACAGTGAAATGCAGGTCTATGCGGTCCACTGCGACGTAGTGGAGGAGTGTCGAAACCTGAGGCAGCTCTACAAGGTCGTGGATCTGCTGGCCACAACCTGAGCGGTCGAACAAGCGTTCTGAATTGCGGCGGTTGACGAACGCTGTCCCCGGGGACACAATCGCAGTGGAATGAGTGCCGACGGTTTTGTTCGTATGTCTGTTGGTGGCCTGGCCCTGGACCCGGTCACCAAGACCCCCATCGTCATCCTTCGAGATGAGGGGGGCGCTCTGAACCTGCCGATCTGGATAGGCCAGCTGGAGGCGACCTCGATGGCGACCGAGCTCGAGGGCGTCAAGATGACCCGGCCCATGACCCACGATCTCCTCTGCGTCGCCATCGAGAAGCTGGGCGCCAGCGTCGAACGCATAGAAGTCACCGAGATCAGGGACGGAACCTTTTTTGCCGTCATCAAGCTCAAGGCTGCGGGGCAGCAGTTGACCCTCGACGCGCGTCCCAGTGATGCCATATCGCTGGCACTGCGCACGGGCACTCCCATTTACGTGGCTGACGGGGTGATAGAAGCCACCGAGGCTTCGCGATCGGGCCAGGAAGAGCCGGTAGCGCTCGAAGGCGAAAGGGACCTCTCGGACGTTTCACCAGACCAATGGGTCGATATACTCGAAAACCTCGACCCGGATGACTTCAAGTACAAGATGTAAGCACCCGGCGACCGCCGCGATGCCCGCCAGCCGGGCGAGAGCGGCGAAACCGGCAAATATAGAGGGGTAGCTCAAATGGCCGCGGACGCATCTTTTAATCGTAAGGACCTCAAGGCTCCGGACAAGTTCTTTACCGCCTTCGGCAAGGCCCTGGAGTACGCGCAGAATAACCACACCCGGGTAGCAGCCGTAGTGGGTGGCGTGGCCCTGGTCTTCGTAGCCGGCGCCGCCTTCAGTTCCTGGCGTACCAGCCTTGAAGAAAGCGACGCGGCTGCCTTTGTACGGGCCACCGACGCTATTCGTTCCGAAAGCTTTGCCACCGCGGCCATCGTCCTCGACCAGCTGACGGTCGACGGCAATCGACCCTACGGTGACCTCGCGAGCCTTTACGCGGCGCGCCTGGCTTACAACGAGGGCCGCTTTGAGCAGGCGGCAGGACACTACGCGTCGTTTGCCAGCGCAGCGCGCACGCCTTACCTCCGGCAGATAGCCCTGGTGGGCCAAGCGGCCGCGGCAGAGGCCGCCGGTGACAACAGCCAGGCCGATAAAGCCCTCGAAATGGCCGCGCGCATAGACGCCCCGTACCGTGAGCCGGCCCTGCGTGCCAGGCTGCGCGTTGCCGACGCTGGAGAGGACAGCAGCGTGGCCCTCGAGGCCATAGAATCGTTGCTGGAGCACTTTCCGGGGCTGTCAGACGCCGACGAGCTCTCCAGGCGCCAGCAGTCGCTCGCCAACTAAAGGCCGGCACCCACAGGCGACCACTTAAGTCTCCGATATCAGGAGCTTTTCTACGTTCAGTTCGGCAGCGAACAGGCCACCTGCGCGATCCCCGCGGGCGCGCCGTCCGTGAAGGCCGAACGAGCCCGATTGCGCGCCACCAAAGAGGGGGCGAGCGGAGCATTTCACTCCTCAACAGAGCCGGGGCAGGCCGGGATCCACGCACCCAATCAAAGGCCGTTGCGTCCGATAAGATATATTATGTAAACCCAGCGACGAACGGCGATTGCTGGGGAGAGCAGGATCGCCAACAAGCCGGAAGCTCAGACGGACTCCCAGGGGTCGTAAAGCTTGGCGTATTCCTCGAGGGCAAAGCGATCCGTCATGCCTGCGATATAGTCGGCAATGACCCTGGCCATGGGCATTTTGTCGCCGCGCTGCACCACGTGTGGCGGCATCTGGTAAGGCTCCTGCAAGTAGGCCTCGAAAAGGCCCCGCATGACCCTTCCGGCCTTGGCGCCCATGCGACGCACGCGCTGGTGCTGGTAGAGCCGAAGCATGAGGCGTTGCTTGAGATCCGCCGTGCGGCTGTTCATGTCCTCGCTGAAGCCGGCCAGGCGCTTTCCCGCGGTGCGCACGTCAGTCATGTCCTTTACGCCGTTGTCGGCAAGCTGCTTGTCCAGGTAAGCCAATAGATCGGCGACCATCTCGTCCAACAGGCGCTTGACGGCCTGGTAACGCAGCACCTGGGCCGATTCGCCCGCGTAGGCAGCCTGCACGGCCTCGTAGTGGCCCGCCCAGAGATCTACGTCGGCCAGGTCTTCGAGGGCCAGCATGCCCGACTGCAGTCCATCATCGATGTCGTGGCAGTTGTAGGCAATCTCGTCGGCAAAATCGACGATCTGGGCCTCTATCGGTGGTTGCTCCCCTGGGTTGTACGACGACACCCGCGGCCGATCGTACCAGGTGGAGTGCTTGAGGATGCCCTCCCTGACCTCGTAGGAAAGATTGAGGCCGGGGAAACCGGGGTAACGCTCTTCGAGCTTCTCGACTATGCGCAGGCTCTGCGCGTTATGCTCAAAGCCGCCGTGCTCCTTCATGAGCTCGGCCATGGCGTGTTCACCGGCGTGCCCGAATGGTGTGTGCCCAAGATCGTGAGCCAGCGCGACGGCCTCTGCGAGATCCTGGTTCAGTCCCATGGCGCGGGCGACGGTGCGCGTTATCTGGGCCGTTTCCAGTGTGTGAGTCAGGCGTGTACGGTAATAATCGCCCTCGTGGTTTACGAAGACCTGGGTCTTGTACTCCAGTCGCCTGAAGGCCGTAGAGTGAATGATGCGGTCGCGGTCGCGCTGAAAAGCCAGCCTGAATCGGTGCTCTTCTTCGGGGTATTCGCGACCTCGGCTGTCGGCTGAGGCCATGGCATAGGGCGCGAGGTCCCTGCGTTCATTCTCTTCGAAGCAGGCCCTGTCTCTCACCGTCGGAAGCTATCCTCAGCCACCGGTGAGTGTAGTCGTAGTGCTGGAGGTCGAAGTCGTCGTCGGTGTTTCAGGCGGAGCATAAAAGAGATCGTTGAAGTCGGAGATCAGTGTGTCAGTGTCACCAAAAACCTGGCAGCTGGTCGCGGCTTCGTTACACGCCACCACCCAGCCGTTAACGGCGTCGGCCAGCAGCACCGCGGCACTTGAGGCCGCCGAGAACGCGTAACTGGGATTGCCCGCGACCGCCGAGGGGCCACCACCGGCCAGCAAACCGTCGGCAGCGGCCGAAACCGCGCAGGAGCTGCCGTCGGCTGCGCAACGGTAGAGGCTCCCGGTGGCGTCGGCCAGGAAGAGCGAACCCGGCAACCCTCCCGCAAAAGCGATGTCCACCAGCCTTCCGGCCACGGCGGTCTCGCCCAGGTCCCCTAGAAAACCACTGGCACTGTAACGCCGTGCAGGCTCCCCGGCCCGCCCGTCTACAGCCAGCAGCTCCCCGGTCAAGGGTGAAATAGCAATATTGACGACTTCTTCGACGCCCGAAGTCACGTCGCCGAATACCGACACGAGCAGTCCATTGGCGGCGTTAAAAACGCTGACCACTCCGTCGCCTTCGACGACGTAGAGTTCGCCGGTTTCACTGAAAGCAAGATCAACGGGGTCAGTAAGCTGGATGTCGGTTTCACCGAAGCTTCCGATCGCGCTTCCGTCCACCGCCGAAAACTCGCGGATCTTGCCAAGTATCCTGTCGAGCAACAACAGGTTTCCAGTCACAGGGTTAGCGGCGCCCCTGGTCGCATCGGGGGCGAAGACATCGGGGTCGTCGATTACAGTAAGGGCCGCGCCCTCGGTGCCACCGAAGCCAGCCAGCGAACCCACAACGTACAATGAAGGAAAGGTCTCAAGATGCGCCACTTCGATGTCGGTACCGCCTTTGGTGGTGAAGGTTACCAGTCTGACCTCGTAGCTGCCGGCGAGATCAGCCACGAAAGATGCGTTAGCCCCCTCGTCGCCCTCTCCGACCCGGCACATGCCTGTCGTGCACTCAGACGAAACGCTACCGGTGTTAAAGAGGCAGGTAGCGTCTTCCGCGCAATCGTCATCACTAGCGCAGAAGCCCTGCCCATCACTGCATACATCATCATCGTTGGACGTACAGATCTCTAACGGGTTGTCCTCGCAGTGGTCCTCGAGCACGGCCGCGCTTCCAGTGGGTGCAAACAAGCGCCAGGAGTAAGTAAGACCGCCGCCCACCGGATCAGTCGAGCCGCTCGCGTCTAGCTGGTAGCGGCCTCCAACGTCCACGAGATAGGAAGCCGGAACGATCTCAGCGCCGGGACTGGCGGGCGCGTTCAAAGAGCCCCCGGAACCGCAGCCCGCCGACAGCCCGGCAAGGGCCAGGGCAGCAGCTAAAAAAACGGGGGGTAAAGTACGCGAATTCGGGGTCATTTATTTTCCAGGAACCGTCACTTACTCCGTGACCGGGACTGCTGGGCAGCCGCGGACGGGCTCGGCAAGAATAGCCTTACCGCCCGTCCGAACAAGTTATGCCCGTCGAAAGGTGTCCAGCCTGAAGTGCCCCCGGCACGACTCGAACGTGCGACCCCAGGATTAGGAATCCTGTGCTCTATCCACCTGAGCTACGGGGGCCTGATCAGCTTCAGGTGGATTTACTAGCTCGCGCGTGACGTTCGGGCAACAAAGGCTGGAATCGCGAGCTCAGTCCTTGCGCTTCCGCATCTCGGTGGCGAGCTTTTTCATCTGGGCTCGCCCCGCGCGTATAATGTGGCCATTCCATGGCGAACTGTGCCCCTGGTCGGACAAGTAGTTGCGAGCACCGGCCACGGTTAACCCTTTTTCCCTTAGCAGCGACTTGATCTGCGCCAGCGTCTCGATATCGCGCGGCTCGTAACGCCGCTGCTTGGATTTCTCCCCCCTGCCCGGTTTGACCTCGTCGAATTCATCCTCCCAGTAACGCAGGACGTGGGGTTTGAGTTCAAGCATAGCCGCGACCTCACCTATGCTGTAGAAACTCTTACGGTTGCGCGTGGTGGCCATGTCTCGTTTTTTGTCCTCGTGTTCTGCCTCAGCCGAGCCTGAGACACTCCACAAAGGGCAGTAGCAGTAGAAAGTGTACGCTACGTCACCACCCGACCCCTCCCACCCGGATGGGTAAAAAGTAGCCGCTGCTACCCCGTTCGGGGGGGTAGGCTTGAGGTCAAGCGGCGCTGCAGTCGAATGACACCGGGTTGCCAACCACGAGTGAAAGAATCAGCAGCGCATCGACCACCGAGATTTTCTGGTCGCCGTTCACGTCACATGCGCTGAGCGGGCAGCTACCGGGCAGACCCAGCGCACTCCTGAGTACGGTGAGAGCATCGGCGATGCCGACCTGTCCTGAGCCATCAGCATCGCCACAACGGGACTTCCCTCTCAGGGACCAGCCGAGATCAGCCAACAGGTAGGCGGCCAGCCCCCCAGGCAGATCGGTGTCATGAATTGGTCCAGTATAACCCGGCTCCATGAACTGGTCGGGCGACAGCGCCGGGCTGAAGTGAGTAACCGAGGAACCCGGCGCCAGGCGGGCAGGGTCATGCATGTGGACGTCTCCGTTGACATCGACTCCGCTGTTAAGCAGCACCGACGCTCGGGCGAGCTCGTCGCCGGACCAGGCAAGGCCGCCGTCGGAGACCAGCACCGACGCGCGGTCCGCCGACGTCATGGTGGAGAGAGCATTGCCCGTACCCGCCTCGATCAATTGCAGCAGGTACCTGTCGTCGTAGCCCCGCCTGAGGCACGCACCATTAGCGCAACCCTCGGCAAGCGAGCAAAGGCCCATGCCCGGGCAACGCAGCCTGCTGTCGAATTTCTCTCCACTCCCGTAATCAAACAGCGTAGTAAAACCCAGGCCGTGGGCGATCTCGTGAAGGGCCACCGAAACGAGGTCTATGTCGCAACCACGCGGGCCGCAGGGTACCTCGCCGTCATGTCCATAGTACCAGCTGCGTTCACCCAGCACGGCGTCACGGTCGAGCGACGCGTTAAACGTTATCCATATCTCGGGAATGCCGCCGTTGAGGTCAAGCCCGGCCAGGTTATTAGCCAGCGCCGCTGGGTAGTAGGTCGAGGAAAGGGGCGCTCCCGCAAAATCACGGTGCACCGTCATGGCGGCCGCCGAGCCCAGCACCGCTCCGTAGAGCGTGCCGCCGAGTTCGACGAAACGGACCCGCAGAACGATTTCTACTTCGTTTGCGAGGGTTTCCTCCCATAGCCCCGCCGCGTAGCGCAGGGCGTCGAGACGCTGTTCGCCCAAGGTGCCCGCGCTGCTACCAGGCACCGCTTCCAGCACGGTGGGATCATTGAGTCCGCTGTCGGGAAAGTCCGCGTTCAGTATCGAAAAACCAGCAGCAGCGGCAGCGCGGGGCTGGACCAGCGGCCCGGAAAACAGAAGCAACAAGCCCACCGCTGCGCCTGCTATTCGCCCGCAGAGAGCGACTTTACCTGATCCCGAGTACACCCTGCTCCCCCTGCCCGCTTTGAGGGTTAGCAACGTGAAGGCTGGTCTTCAAACGCGCTGCACATTTTTGTGCACAAGTAGAGGCGCCGGGCTCAGTCGGACTGGCCCGGAATCCGCTCGGCCCAGCCAACGACGGCTTCGAGCTGCGCACCCAACTGCAGAAGCAGCTCGTCCTGCCAGGGGCCAGCCACGAGCTGAATTCCTACCGGCAGGCCTTCGGCCGACAAATGCACGGGCAGAGATATAGCCGGCTGGCCAGTGACATTGAACACCGGGGTGAAAGGTACCAGTTGCGCGGACTTGTTGAGCGGGGACATGGGATCGTCGTCAGCCCCATCCCATAACAGGCCGATAGGAGGTGGTAGGCAGGCGGCCGTGGGCGTGAGGAGTACGTCAAAGTTCTGCCACGACGTTACGACCCGGCGCGAGTACATCTGCAATGCAGCCACGCTGGCCACGTAATCGGCACTGCTTGTCTGCATGGCCGATTCGCGCATGGCCACGTTCAAGGGCTCCACCTTGCTCCAGTCCTGCACGTCCCAGAAAAGAGGACCGGTGTTCCAGACGATTTTGAAAAGTTCCAGAAACTCGGGCCCCATTTGCCAATCCGGTGCCGCTTCAAATACTTCGTGGCCGGCTTCCTCGAGCAAACGCGCAGTAAACTCAACCGCCTTGATGGCTTCCTGGTCCACCGGATCCCCCATGGGCGAAGTTGTTGTAAAAGCGACGCGCTGCGATCCGCTGCTACTCGACCTGCTGGCGTCGAGGAAGGTCGTGGCGGGCCGAGGTGCGGTATACCAGGCCAGGGGGTCGTACGGAGCAATAGCGTCGAGCACCGCTGCCGTATCGTTCACCGTCCGCGACACGCAGCCTTCGACGGCAAAGCCATGCATGATGTCGCTCACTACCGGGGGGCCAGCGCAGGTTCTCCCCCTGCTCGGCTTGAGCCCTACCAGGCCCGACCAGCCGGCCGGTAGTCGAATAGACCCCCCACCGTCGTTGGCGTGCGCGATCGGGACCATGCCCGAGGCCACGGCGGCGCCCGCCCCACCGCTTGAACCGCCGGGACTCCGGGTCTTGTCCCAGGGATTTCGCGTCGCGCCCCAGGCCTGGTTTTCGGTGACCGGCAAGGTCCCGAACTCGGGCGTGTTGCTGCGACCCATGAGCAGGAACCCCGCGTCCCTGAACTGGCTCACAACGGTAGCATCCCCCGGAGCCACGCGATTCTTAGCGCCCATCGAGCCAAAGGTGGTAGGCCAACCTTCAACGTCAGTCAGATCCTTGACCGGCATCGGCACACCGTGAAAAGGCGGCAGGTCATCACCGCTCATAACTTTTTCTTCGGCCAGCCGCGCCTCTTCGAGTAACTGTTCATCCCGGCGCCATATTATGGCGTTAATTTCCGGGTTGACCCTGTCTACCTGGTCGAGGCAGGCCTGCACGACTTCAACCGGGCTGATTTCGCGCTTCTTGATTCGCTCGGCAAGCTGAAGACCTGATGCAAAAAGTATAGAATGATTATCCATATTTAGCCTCGCCGTAAATTAACCCGCCCCGACGCGGTGTCAAACCTGAAAGGACAGGACCTCGAGCATGAAACAAACACTTAACTTCGCCCTCGTCGTGATCTCCCTGCTGTCGTTTTCCTGGCTGCTCAATGCCGGTAGCATCGATTATCCCTTGGTATACGACGACAAGGCCCTGGTTACCGAGCGCGATTCATCGCTGGATCATTCCGCTGCCGAGTTCTTCTCAACCCGCCACGAGGGTCTGGGCCGTCACTTGACGGTGCTGGGCATTGACCTGGAACGATCTGCGTCGGGCTCGACCTCGCGCTTTCACATCACCAACGCCCTGCTGATGGGCTTGTGCGGCGTTGCCCTGTACGGACTCGGCCTGGCACTGGGGCTTGCACCGGCCGCAGCGTGGACGGGTGCAGCGGTCTTTGTCGCCCACCCTCTGCATACCGCCGCCGTCGTGCCCGTGTCAGGGCGCAGCGAACTGCTGGCGGCCTTGTTCGTCCTCAGCGCGACCGTGCTTTACATCGGCAGCCGACGTCCCATGGGCTACCGACGCCTCGGCCTGCTTTGCCTGTTGTTTTTCGCCGGCCTCGCGTCCAAGGAAAATGCCCTGGTGTTGCTACCCTTACTGCTTTGCTACGAAGGCCTGCAGCGGCTTGGCCGCAGCAGCGACACTGCCGTTGCCCCGGCGGCCTCGGATTTTCGCGCGCTGGGCGCCCTGCTTTTAACCGCCGCGGCCTGGCTTGCCCTGGTCTATCGCAATTTTGCTACGCTGGCGCCGGTCGATACCATAGACAACCCACTGGTGGCTCTGCCGTTACACGAACGCGTAGCCCAGGCGGCTTCGCTGTTGTGGCAATACGCCTGTCGAGTGGCCTGGCCCTGGCCACAGGAGAGCATTCCCTCGGTAGTCAGCTTTGCGCACTCGCAAACGATCGTGGCCCTGCTCGCCTGGACGACACTGCTGGTTTTCTGCCCTCTGGCCGTGAGGTACTTGCGCCTCAAGGTGGCCAGCGGACTGCTTCTGCTCTGGTTCCTGCTGGCTTTTTCTTCAACCGCCAACGTCTTCTTCCCTCTTGGCACCGCCTACGCTGAACGCTTGGCTTTCCTTCCCAGCGCCGGGCCGGCCTTGTTGTTTGGAGCACTATTGTTTCCCTTGTCTCGAGGAAAACTACGCAACTCGATCGGAATCACTGTTGCCCTGCTCGTACTGGTAGTGGGCGCATCGGGCTACCTCGAGCAGGCCAGGGACTGGTCTTCCGAACTCCATTTTCACCGCCAGGCTGCGGCGGCCAGCCCCCACTCGGCCAAGGCTCATTACGATCTCGGTATACAACTCGCCGGCAGCGGCAAACTGCAGGAGGCTCTGGCACCGATGCGTCGGGCGGTGCAACTGGCGCCTGGCTTCAGCGAGGGCACGCTCTACCTCGCCGAAACCCAGGTTCGGCTTGGGCAGGTCGACGAAGCGATCCTTGCCTGGCAAAAATACCTGGCACTGCGACCGGATGATAACGGGGCGAGATCTCGCCTGATGGCCACACTGGTGTTAGACGAAGACTGGTCGGCCGCCGCGGCGCAGGCCCGGGAGCTGGTCGCTCGTGGTAAGCCCGAGTTCTCAGAGTTGGCCGTCCAACTGGAACTCGAAGCCGAGGCTCTCAGTCCTTGAACGCCAGTTCGCTCACCGGTAGACGGTAGCGCCGCATCAGCATGTAGACGGCCAACGCGCCGAGGCGTCGATTTTTTTGTATGCGGCGCCTGTCGGCAAGAACAGCAGGTAAACCCACCAGGGCGGCCAACCACGCGCGACACAGGATACCCGCGAGCTTGAAGCGACCGTAGTCGCGCCCCATGCCCCCGCTTATGCCTCGTCCAGTAGCGTAGGCGTAACCCTGGGCCGCAAAACGCGCGGCTGTATAGAACGGGCTCATCGCCAGTATGCGGCGGGGAAAGAGCTTTGCTGCATTCCAGATACGATTTCGCTCAACGAGGTAGGCCTTGGAGGCCGAGTGGTAGCCAGTCGTCATTGATTTCTTGTGGTAAGCGACGGCGCCGGGAACGTACCTGCATCGCCAGCCGCGCAACTGGCCCCGCATCGCGAGATCGAGATCCTCGAGATAGGCAAAGTAACGATCGTCAAAGAGCCCCACGTCGTCGATCATTGCTCGCCGGTAGACCGCGGCACAGCCATTGGGTCCCAGTACCTCGACAGCTTCATCGTACTGGCCGATGTCTTTCTCGAGCCAACTACGGGACCGACAGATCCCGTCGGGATAGACAAGCAAGCCGGTAGAATCAAAAACGTTACGGCGGTCGTACATCATCACGCGAGAAGCAAACATCCCCATTTCAGGCTCGAGCTCGGCCGCTGCCGACATTTCTTCGAGAAACCGGGGGTGGAGGTCGGCATCGTTGTTGAGCAGCAGGATCAGATCACCGCTCGCCGCAGCGAAGGCGATGTTGTTGCCCAGGCAGAAGCCGGTGTTCTCGTCCTGTGGCAGAGTCAGGACCTCGGGGAATTGGCTGGCCAGCATATCGAGACTGCCGTCGCTCGATCCATTGTCCACGACCAGGGTCTCGAAATCGGTCATGGTCTGCTCCCTGACCGAGCGCAGGCAGGACTGCAGGAGTTCCCTGCCGTCGTAGTTCAAGATGAGAATAGAAAACCGGGGCACCGATGAATTGTAGCAAAGAACCGGCGCCCGCGGGGCAACACAGCAAAAGCGTCACTTTTGTGCCCCCCTGTTCAATTAGCGCCGAGAATTCCGCCCCAACCATCGCAAACGCCTTGTATTGCCCTATCACTGACATGGCATCTGGCTTGCACTGGTCTTTGCAGATTGCACCGCGCGGGCTTTGAACCGCGCCCAGGAGGATATCGATATGAACGAAACTACCAATAGCCAGAGCCCGGGCTGTCTCGTACGCACGCTCAGGCAGCGCCTCGTTATGACCCAGGAAGAATTTGCCCACTGCCTCGGAATAACCGTGAGCACGGTGAACCGTTGGGAAAACGGACACTCCCACCCCAGCAAGCTCGCTCGGTCCAGCATCGTTGCGCTCGGCGAGAAGAACAAGCTGCGCGTCGATGCGTTTACACTTGCCGTAACCGAAGTCGAGCCGCAATACATGGCGACGAATTCGGCCTACGGAGCCTGAACCAACCACCCCCGGGATCCCATCGGACTCGGGGTGACAGCACCCAGCCATGTAACAACCGGGCGGTGTACCAACAGGTGCACCGCCCTTCGTTGTTTAAGCCGTTCTATCGTTGCGATTCTCCCTGCGCTCGACGTGACGGTCGACGTGACGGTCGACAAGTGAATCTATACGTTCCAGCAGGCCCTGGTTACCCGCGTACTTTTCAATCATCAGGCTCAGATCGCTCAGGTCATGCAGAAGCATGGTCTCGGCCTGCTCGCGCTGCTTGGCGTCCGTAAGTGCCAGCACGAGCTCAAGTATCAGTTCATCCTGCTCGCTACTCTCAACTTCGACCGCAATTTCAAAGGCTCGCTCCACCGAGACCTCTCCGTCGCATTCGGCCGAGAGTTGTTCGAGCCTGAACATGGCGTCGGTGGTATCCCAGGATCCAATTTCCCTGCAAGGCGAAGGCTCAGCCTGCTCGTGCAGGCAGGCCAGCATCTCGAGTGCGCCGATATGACCGGCTTCATGGCGAGCCATCGAGAGCCAGAACGGTCCCAACTCGCCAGGACTCGCGTCACCCGAAAAGCGCCGGGCCAGTTTCAGGTAAATCTGCATGGTCCGTTTTTCGAGCTCGCGGACTTCGCTGATTATTTCCAGTCGCCCTGTTTCCATACCTGCTAGGTAGCAGGTCGCCAGAAAAGACACCACGCCCCGGCTTGTTGCCACGTCCAGCCCGGAACGGGAGCCGTTCAGGAAAACTGACCGCCGCGCCCGAGGAGGGTTTCGAGGCGATTAATGCGTTCGGCGAGCGCAGGCTCTCCGCTCATCGAATCCTTCACCGATCGAACAGCTCGCAGGATAGAAGAATGATTTCTGCCGCCCATGGCTTCGCCGATCTCGGGCAGAGAAGCAGAGGTCAGCTTGCGGCAGAGATAAGCGGCAACGTGACGAGGCCAGGCCACCCTGCGTGCCCGGCTGCGAGACAGGATTTCTTCTCGCGTAATACCGAAGTGGGTTGCGACTGTCTTGACGATCGTCTCGATATCAACGTCACAGCCGACGCCCACGTAGGGAACCACCAGCGATTCGACGACCTGGGTCGTGAGCCTGCCGCCGGACTGGCTTCTGGCAGCCCGCAGTCGGGAAACGAGCCCTTCAATCTCTCTCACACTACCCGTCATGCGCAGCGCGAGGTCCTCGATGGTGTCGCCCTCCATCTCAAGGTCCGCCTCCTTAAGCTTGGCCCGGAGAATGCGGCATCGCAGTTCGGCGTCGAGCGGCCCGAGGTCGGCGAGCAGGCCACCCTGAAAACGGCTGCGCAATCCGTTCTCCAGCTTCTCGAGTTCCAGTGGTCCGCGATCCGACGCGAGCGCGATCGGCTTTCCAGCGCCGTGCAGGAGGTTGAACGCGTGGTAGAACTCCTGCTGCGTACGCTTCTTGCCCGCTATGAACTGTACATCATCGATGAGTAGTGCGTCGGCAAAACGAAACTCGCGACGAAAAGAATCCATCCGGTCATTGCGGAGAGCATCGACCATTTTTCTCGTGAAGTCTTCGCCTTGGTAGTAGAGAACTTTACGCGCTCTTGATCTCAGTTCGCTGGCGATGGCGAGAAGTAAGTGAGTCTTGCCCAGGCCTACTCCACCATAGAGGAACAACGGATTGCCCGCGCCCGCTTCGGCGGAAGCCAGCGCTCGCGCGGCGTCGCAGGCCATGCGATTGGACTCTCCAACTATGAAATTACCGAAGCTCTTGAGCGGTGAGCTCGTGACCTTACGGGCGTTCTGTTGTCCGCCCGCGGGGGGCGACCAGCGTCGGTTCGCAGGCCGCGTCCCCGCGGACGAACCCACCACCACCTCCACACGACAGCTGTGGTCTGCAGCCTCAGATACCGCACGTTCCAGCGCAGGCAGGTACACCTGCCTGATTCGGTCACGGTACAGCCCGAAAGGCGCCTCCACGGTCATCAGTCCGTCCTCGAACGACCGGGGGGTCAGCTCCAGGATCCACGTTTGAAAATCTTTCTGCGAGAGCTCTTGCTCAATACGAGAGCAAGCATGATTCCAGAGACGGTCGGCAGCTCGCCTGGGAACTGTCATCAACCGCGACCCCGGCCGGTGTCAATCGCCGGCGCTAAGCTGGTGACCCAATCCTCTGCAACGAAAATCGACGTTGATTCCTTTTCTATAATCCAAGTCATGCTCGCGATATTTTCCGGCCAAAAAACGACGCGGGCGGTAACACGCGACGAGCATCGTTTACGTTGCAGCCATGCAGTTTGCAACAAGCTGGAGACCAAGCAGCGAAATCATTGCGTTTTATTAATACCCGAACGGGCAGCGGCTGAACGCGGTCCGATGGTGTCGCCTTTCCCGGTGTTATTGTTGATGTTTTTCGTGACTCAATTTCTCTCACCCCCGGCGACGGGCTACCTCGTGTTGCATGCCGAGTGATACCCGCCTAGCATCGCGCCGGACTACGAACAGAGTTTAAGAAAATTGAGAGAATGGAAACACTTTTTGCTCACAGCTACATCTTGATATTCGGCAAGCTGGCAGTCGGTGGTGCGATCGCCCTGGCCGTTCCCAACTTCGCTTTACTCGAACGCGGCTACTACAAATCGACAACCGCAGTCTTTGCTGGCTGCGCCATGTGCATGGCAGCCGGGCAGCTGTACCTGCTTCTCAACTACCCCGGTCATAGCATCCCTTCGTTGCTCGAAGTGGCCGCCTGGTGCTTCTTCTGTGCTGTTTTCATTGCCTATTTCATTACACTTTTCACGGATTTGGCGCTTATTCGTGCAAGGGTTTTCCCGCTGCTGCTGCTGTCCAGCGTGCTGGCTGTATCTTCAAGCGCCTGGGTCTTTGCCTCGCAGAACGGTGGGCCGTTGACCGGACTGGTTTTTTCCGCCGCCTTGTTTTCGGGAAGCCTCATCGTGGGTGCGACCCTGAGCGGCATGCTGTTGGGGCACTGGTACTTGATTGACACGGGAATGGACCTGGCGCCTTTCAAGCAGATTCTGAAATGGTGCAAAGGTTGCCTGCTGGCAGCCGTCGTTACGGCCTGCCTCAGCACCGCAGTTGTCAGCCTGCTGGACGGCAACGGTGCGAACGGTGCCGTCCAGGTACTCGCCACTTATCCCTGGCTAGTGTTCGCGAGAGTATTCTGCTGGGTACTGACCGGGGGCCTTTTTATTCTTATAGAAAAGACCCTGGCGATCCCCCACACCATGGCGGCGACCGGTTTGTTCTACATCGCGGCCCTGAGCGCCGCAGTGGGAGAAATCGCCAGTCACTGGCTGCTGTTCAGAACCGGCATACCGCTGTAAGTCCAACCCGCGGAATTACCGAGCTTAACCTGTCAGGCGAAAAGCATCTCGTCCACGGCCATGCCGGCGGGAACCATGGGAAAGACTCCCTCCTCGCTGGGGATGGTCACGTTGAGCAATACCGGGCCGTCGTGGTCTAGCATTTCCTGCAGGGCGGGCCTCAGCTCCTCGATTTTTTCGACATGCATTCCCTTGGCCCCGTAGGCCTCCGCCAGGGCCGGAAAATTAGGCAACGCCTCGAAATAAACCTGCGAGAAACGTTTCTCGTAGAACATGTCCTGCCACTGCCTGACCATGCCCAGGTGGCCGTTGTTGAGCACTATTATCTTGACGGGCACCTTGTACTGCACCGCGGTAGAAAGTTCCTGTATGTTCATCTGTATGCTGCCGTCGCCGCTGATTACGACTACCGGACGATCTTTTTCAACGAAGGCTGCGCCTATGGCTGCGGGCAGTCCTATGCCCATCGTACCGAGGCCGCCCGAGGTCAACAGCGACCTCGGTTTATCAAATCCGTACAACTGGGCAGTCCACATCTGGTGTTGCCCTACGTCGGTCGAAATAATCGCGTTGCCTTTGGTAAGATCATGTAGCTCGTCGAACACCGCCAGCGGTAGTATGCGTCCATCCCGCGTCTTCTCGTACCCCAGCGGGCGCTCCGCCTTCCAGTCGGCTATCTGATCTCTCCAGGCGGCTATACGCTTGGATCCGTTAAGACCCGGATGGTCGGCAGCCTGTTCATTGAACATCGACAGGATGTTGCCTACGTCGCCCACGATGGGAACATCGCAGCGGACGTTCTTCGAAATAGAAGAAGGGTCGATATCCGCGTGGATAATGCGCCCACGCGCCTCGCAGGCAAAACGCTCCGTGTCGCCAGTAACCCTGTCATCAAAACGCGCTGCTATACAGAACAATGCATCGCAGTTCTGCACCGCCATGTTGACCCAGTACCCACCGTGCATACCCAGCATGCCGATGGCCAGGGGGTCGGAAGCCGGAAAAGTACCCAGGCCCATCAGCGTCGTGGTGACCGGCGCCTGCAGTTTTTCTGCAAACAGGCGCAATTCGTCGGACGCGTCGCCCCACTGGACCCCCCCACCGACGTAGAGCAAGGGGCGTTCGGCCTTCTCAAGTATGTCCAGTGCACGTGAAACCTGCCGCCGGTTTCCCTTTACGGTTGGCCGGTAGCCGCGAATGCCGAGCTCTTTGACAGGTCGGTACTCGCAGATCGCCTGCTGGACATCCTTGGGCAGGTCGATCAGAACAGGTCCCGGCCGCCCGGTACCCGCTATAAAAAACGCTTCGTGTATGACCCGAGGGAGATCGCGGACGTCCTGCACCAGGATGTTGTGCTTGGTACAGGGACGCGTAATTCCAACGATGTCGGCTTCCTGGAAAGCGTCGTTGCCGATCATCGACGTGGGAACCTGTCCGCAAAGCACGACCAGCGGTATAGAGTCCATGTTGGCATCGGCTATACCGGTAACCGTGTTGGTGGCACCCGGCCCCGAGGTGACAACTACGACGCCAGGCTTGCCCGACAGCCGGGCGTAACCTTCGGCCATGTGGACGGCGCCCTGTTCATGCCGGACCAGAATGTGGTTGAGAGCTGAATCATAGAGGCTGTCGTAGGTGGGCAGTATGGTGCCCCCGGGATAGCCAAAAACGGTGTCCACGCCCTCGGCGATAAGGCATTCGAGGATAATCTGCGCGCCGGTCAATTGACGACCGCTTAATTCCTCGATGAGTGCTGGGGCAGACGCGTCGTCGGAGTCCGCATTGCGGCCCAGGCGCGCCTTTTCGGCTGCTGCTGATTCTGTCATATCTCTCTCCGGCTGGTGTAGCCGGCCTCCCGTTGGACCCGCAGGATTGGTTACCTCGGCCCGGTCTAATGGCGCATTCGGGGGAGTTCCCGCTCGCGCCAAGTGTAAAAGATACACGCCCTGCCCTGAATTGACAAGGACCTCGTTCAAGCCAGCTTTCTTTTTGCGCGCCTGATGGCTCTCAAACGCCGGCCAGTTTGGATTCGAGGGCCGGGGGCGGGGCAGAAATGCCAGCTGCCGAGCCCAACTCCTCCACTAGCCACCCCAGCACCACGCGACCCTCAACTGCGTCACCTGGAGGTGATATGGCCGCCTCGAAGGACTGTCGCAGGCCGTCCTTGTTGATGAAGGTCCCGCCGCTCTCAAAATGGGTAGCGGTGGCCAGCAAGCAGTCGGCGTAGGCGGCGGTCACTGTCTTATGGCTATCGAGCACCAGTAGCCCGTCGAGGCCCTCGAGCCAGTCGGTCCACTGCGGGCCCGCTGCGGCTGGGTCACATCCGGCGACGATAGCAGCCGCACAATCAATCGGTGGCCCGTCTGCAGGACGCATCCCGAGGACCTGCAAGCCTTGCTGGTTAGGAAAGCGGTCTGAGCTTATAAGCAACTCATCGTCATCGAAGGCTGGTTTCTCACAACGAAAGACCAGGCAGCCCTCGCTCCCCAACAGGCCGGCGACCTGCTTGAGCAACTCGGCTTCTTCCTGGCTGAGTTCCGGTGAGACAATGACAGCTACGGGCCCCGCGCTTTTCATAAGGCTGGCCGCGTACTGCACCGCGGTCCTCACCGGCCGCGTCAAGAAGCGACCCTGCTCGCGTTTGAGGTGGGCAGAAAGTCGTTCCCCCCCCTGCAGCAACGAGGGCACCCGGCGGCCGTGATCGCACATCCAATAACCGTTGACCTCTGGATTATTACGCGGTTTCACCCTGAAGATTTCGCTGCCGCGGCTGTGAACCTCGATACTGCAACCGGTTGCGCAACCAGGGCATATGGAATCGTCGCTCGACAGGTACCAGACCCTCGACTGGAACCTGAACTCCCGGCTCGTGAGTGCACCCACCGGGCAGATATCGACAACGTTGGTCGCGTAGGGATTATCCAGCACCGCCCCCTCGGTGAGGCTGAGGACGCTGTGATCGCCGCGTTCGTTGATCGTGAGCTCGTGGGTACCGGTCACTTCATCAAGAAAACGCACGCAACGGGTGCAGAGGATGCACCGTTCCTGGTCAAGCATGACGTCCGGACCGATGGGGGTAGCCTTCGCCTTGAGGACTTTCTCATCGAGATTGACGCGACTCTCGTAGCCGCCGTACTCCATGTAATATTCCTGCAGCTTACATTCGCCGGCCTGGTCGCAGATCGGGCAATCGATCGGGTGGTTGATGAGCAAAAACTCCAACACCGAGCGCCCGGCTTCGGCGACGCGGTCATTGTTAGACTCGGCTATCATCCCGTCCTGCACCACGGTGTTACATGCTATCTGCAGCTTGGGCAGCGGCTTGTCCTGCTTGTCGGACAGGGCCTTGATCTCGACGAGGCACATCCTGCAGTTACCTGCCACGGGCAGGCCGGGGTGATAACAGTAGTGCGGGATCTCGTGACCGGCCGCCTCGGCGGCGTCGATGAGGTTGCTGCCCGCTTCGACCTCGACGTCGATTCCGTTGAATGTTACCCGGGGCACCTTGTTACCTCAGCCTTCCTCTGGCGCCAGGCTGCCCAGAAAATCATCTCGAAACTTATCCAGGAAGCTGCGCACCGGCATGGCCGCTGCGTCTGAAAGGACGCAGATGGTCGTGCCAAGCATCCCGCCCGCAACCGAGTAGAGAGTGTCGATATCGGCCTCGGTGCCCTCCCCCGACTCAAGACGCAACAGGATGGTCTCAAGCCAGCCTGTCCCCTCCCTGCAGGGCGTACACTGTCCACACGACTCGTGGTGATAAAAGTGGGCTATAGTCCTCAACGTGGCCACCATGTCGGTATCTTCGTCCATCACGATCACACCGGCCGAACCCAGCATCGACCCGGCCGCAGCCACCGAGTCAAAATCCATGGCGAGGTCGATTTCGTCGGCCCGCAGGATCGGCACGGAAGACCCACCGGGGATAACGGCCTTGAGGGCGCGGCCATTGGCCACACCACCTGCGTGAACTTCGATGAGTTCGCGCAACGAGGTGCCCATGGGAAGCTCGAAGACTCCGGGATTGTTGACGTGCCCACTGACGCAGAACAACTTGGGGCCGGGACTCTTCCCGGGACCGATACCCTTGAACCAAGCGGGTCCCTTTTCCATTACGTGACGTACGCAGGCAAGGGTCTCGACGTTGTTGACGATTGTCGGGCAGCCGAACAACCCCTGCACGGCCGGAAAAGGCGGTTTGATTCTCGGATGCGCTCGCTTGCCTTCCAGAGACTCGATGAGACCGGTCTCTTCGCCGCAGATATAGGCTCCGGCGCCCAGGTGCACGACAATGTCCAACGTGTGACCGGTAGCGAATATTTTCTCGCCGAGAAAACCCCGGGCCCGGGCTGCTTCCACCGCGCGACAGAGTATATCGTAGCCCTTGCGGAACTCTCCGCGGATATAAATAAACGCGCTCTCGCTTCCGATCGCGTAGGCCGACAGGATCATCCCCTCTATGAGCTGGTGGGGGTCGTTTTCAATAAGCTGGCGATCTTTGAAAGTGCCGGGCTCGCTCTCGTCGGCGTTGCACAGAAGATACACCGGCTTGCCCGTGTCCCGGGCCACGAAGCCCCACTTCATCCCGGTCGGAAAACCAGCGCCGCCCCTGCCCCGCAATCCCGATTCCTTGACGGTATCGATTACCTCGACAGGGCTCATCTCGCCCAGGACTCGCCTGGCAGTAGCGTAGCCTCCGTCGGCCACGTAATTCTCTATCTCGCAGAGGTCACTTCCCTGGTCCAGGTAGTGAAGCAGCACTCGTTCGGGGTTCGCGCTCTCTGTCATAGGGATAGCCTGGGGGCTTCAGCTGACCGCGCCCGAAAACGCGCTGCGCTGTTTCTGTCCCTGGATCTTTCGCTGCAGCGCCATCAGGCCATCGAGAACACCCTCGGGCCTGGGGGGACAGCCGGGGACGTACACGTCCACCGGTATTACGCGATCGATACCAGGGACGGTAGTGTAATTGTCATAGAAGCCGCCGGTCGACGCGCAGGCGCCGAAGGCCATTACCCAGCGCGGCTCTGCCATCTGCTCATACACCCGCTTCAGGATCGGTGCCTGGCGACAAGTAACGGTACCGATGACCATGAGCAGATCGGCCTGCCTCGGTGTAAACCGGGGAAGCAGGGCTCCGAAGCGGTCGATATCGTATGGAGCCATGGACAGTGACATGTACTCCATGGCGCAGCAGGCGGTAGCGAAGGGGTACGGAAATATCGAGTATTTGCGCGCCCAGCCCAGGGCCGCGTCAAGCGACGTCAGGACTGCAGTTTCAGCGAGCACGGCCTCGTCACCCCGGGTACCGGCCAGGGTAGGAAGCCTGTTGTCATCAGTCTGGAGGGGCCTAGCCACTTAAATTATAGGTAGCGGCTGGAGGGCGAAAAAACAACGTTTGTTGCAATCACACGCACCGCTCGTTACAAGCGCGGCCCATGCCCGATCTGTTGCCGTTTGTTCATCTCCTGGCCTCATCCATCTTCCTGGGGACCTCGGTTTTCATGGCCTTGCTCCTGCCCTCGGCAGCAACAGGAACCGCCGACGCGGTGAGACGGCGATCGCGTTACGTGGTGTTGCTCAAGGTCTACGGCCCCCTGTCGATCGGCTCCCTGGGGGTCGTGTTGATCACCGGCGCCTACCAGGTGACCTCCTACAAGCAGAACCTCGGGAGTGACTACTTCGAACTTGTCGGCGCTGCCCTGGCCTGGAAACTGACGATGGCCTTCCTGGTCATCATGCTGGCTACCTGGGTCGCCATCGGTATGGGCCTGCGCATGGTCAGGGCCGAACAGGGAGGCCTGCCAGTCACCGACCCGGCACTGGACAAGCTTCTGATGAGAATCACGGTCGGCTTATGGATGACTATCATCGCAACCGCTTACACGCTGTGGGTGGCCCTGCACATGACGTCCGCGTAGCACTGACCTCGGACGGTGAATTTCGCCCTTTTCGACCCCGACTCTCCCCTACCACGCAGCTGGTGGCTCGAACAAGCGCCCTCAGTTGAGCGGGTAGAGCTCGAGATCGGAGCTGGCTCCTGCGGCTTCCTATTGGAGGCCGCCCGCCGCACCCCTTCAACACTGTACGCAGGCTTCGAGATTCGCGTCGGCCTCGTAAAAGCGTTTGAAGCGACAGCCGATCGGCCGCCCAACGCGCTGCTCTACGGGCTGGATGGACGTTGGGTTACTTCCTGTCTACTTGCGCCCGAAAGCATCGACACCTTCCATGTTTACTTCCCCGATCCCTGGTGGAAGAAGCGCCACCACAAGCGCCGCTTATTCACCGGCGAGTTCTGTCGCGGAGTCGCACGAAGCCTCAACGCCGGCGGCGAGCTGAGGCTCGTTACCGACGTGCGAGTGATGTACGAGAGCGCGCTGGATGGATTGCTGGAAGCGGGCTTGGTGCAGCGTCCCGGTAGACGCCGGTCAGCAGGTCCTGCTGAAAAATCCGCCGAGCCGACCTGCTCGGCCTACGAAACAAAATACCGCAGGCAGGGGCGCGAGCTGCACGAGACTGTCTTTGTTCGTGGCGGCGTTGCTTGAGAAGCGACGCGAGCTCGATCAGCCGGTGGCCACTGCTTCGATCTCGGGGGCCAGGAAACGTCGTGCGGCCTCTGCGATGCCGGCCGCATCGAGCATGTGGCGGGCGTAGAGATCAACCTGAGTACCGGATTCACCGTAGCCCAGCACTCCGTGCCTGCGTACGACTACGTCTGGCATCTCCGACAGGGCCTCAACTACGGCGCTGCCGAGACCGCCGACCACGCCGTGATCTTCTACCGTCAATACCCGGCTACTGTTCGAAGCGACTTCTCTGAGGAGCTGTTCGTCCAGCGGCTTTATGGTGTGAATGTTGACTACGCCCGTTTCCACGCCGTCAGCAGCGAGCAGCTCCGCGGCTTCGAGGCAGTTTGCGACCACGCCGCCGGAAGCAACCAGCACCAGGTCCTTGCCCTCGCGCAGCCGTATGCCTTTTCCAAACTCGAAGCTGTAATCCGCGTCAAAGATATCGGGTAGCGCCTGCCTGGTGAGGCGCAGATAAGCGGGCCCCACGTAATCGGCCAGGAACTCGGTCGCGCGCTCGGCTTCTACCGCGTCGGCTGGCTGCAGCACGACCATGTTGGGCAGCGAACGCATGAGGGCCACGTCCTCGAGCCCCATCTGGCTGTAACCGTCTTCACCGGGGCCCACGCCCGCGTGGGTACCCACGAGCCGCACGTTGGCGTTGTTGTAACCCACCGACATACGAATCTGCTCGAAGCGACCAGCGAGAAAACACGCGAAACTGGAAACGAAAGGCACTTTGCCGGCCATCGCCAGCCCGGCCGCCACGCCGACCATGTTGCCCTCGGCGATACCCAGCTGGATGAAGCGGTCGGGAAACTGTTCCGAGAACTTCCTCGTGTTAGTCGAACACGAAAGGTCACCATCGACCACGACCACGTTTTCGTGTGTCGCGCCCAAGCGCGCCAACGCTTCTCCGAAAGCAACCCTGGTAGCTTTTGCCATTTCAGTTATCCTTCGCGGCGCCAACACCGAGTTCCAGCAGCGCTTGCTCGAGCTCATTGTCGTCGGGGGCCTTGCCATGCCACGCGTGTGTATCTTCCATGAAAGACACGCCCTTACCCTTGATGGTCTGGGCAATAATCACAGTGGGTTTTTGATCGTTCGCCCTGGCGCTGTCGTAAGCTGCAAGCAACGAGTCTACGTCGTGTCCATCCACGTCGACCACGTCCCAACCAAAAGCCTGCCACTTATCAGCCAGCGGCTCGAGGTCCATGATATTGGCAACCCGACCATCGAGTTGGACTTTATTGTAGTCGACTATACCCGTGAGCTTGGCCAGCCCGAACTTTCCGGCAGACATAGTCGCCGTCACCCATCAGGCAGTAAGTACGAAAGTTGTTTTCATTGTCGAGTTTTTCGGCCAGCGCCATACCCACCGATACCGACAAGCCCTGCCCGAGGGACCCGGTCGCGGCCTCTATCCAGGGCAGGCGCACGTGGTCAGGATGCCCCTGCAGGCGGCTGTCAATACTGCGCAGGGTCGAGAGTTCTTCTTCCTCTATGCAACCTGCCCGGCACAGTGCCGCGTAGAGCACCGGCACCGCGTGGCCCTTGGACAGGATGAAGCGGTCACGTCCCGGCCATGACGGTTCCTGGGCGCGAAAGGCCAGCTCCTTGAAATAAAGGGTGGCCATTATTTCTGCCGCCGAAAGAGAGCCGCCGGGGTGTCCGGAAACGGCGGTGGCAATCATTTTCAGGCTATCCGCACGCAATTCCTGCGCCAGACCTGAGAGTTCTTCTGTAGACAACACGCCCACGAAGTTGCCCTTGAAAAGCCGGGGTGTCAACAGCCACGGCGCCGCGCGCACGGCTCAGGTTGGCTGCTGCCAGTGGCTGGAATTCCAGGCCCTGCCCTCGTCCACGACAACATTCACAAATTTGACCTCCGGCCCCCTAAAGCCTTTGCCTATCAAACTGATTGCACAATTATCCACGCGGATACGCCTGAATTCCTCGAGCGCGAGGCCCAGGTAATGGCAAAGGGTAGAACGCAGGATGTCTCCGTGCGAAATGAGCAGGGCTCTACTCCCGGGAGGCAATTCTTCGACCACGGCAAGTGCCCGCAGTTGCACCATTTCGATTGTTTCGCCACCGGGAGTCGGGCGACGGATCGGGTCTTCGAGAAAGGCCGCGTAATCGGGGTCTTCGCGGATCTCCTCAAAGGTCATCCCCTGCCAGCGGCCGAACTTCACCTCGCCGAGGCGGGCGTCGGTCACAACCCGTGCGCCGCTTTCTTCAGCCACTATGTCGGCTGTTTGTACGGCGCGCAGAAGCGGACTCGCTATGATGGATTCTACTCCCAATTGCGCCAACGCCCCGGCCGCGACGCGAGCCTGCTCAACGCCCTTGGCGTTGAGCGGTACGGCTGCCTGCCCCATTATCCGCCGCTGGATATTCCAATCGGTCTCGCCGTGCCGCATGAGCAGCACCGAGGCGTGCTCCGTAGCTTCAGGCGGCATCAGCGCTGCTGTCGGCCTCGCCTCCACCCGCCAGGCTGCAGAACTCCTCGTAGTCGATAAGCTCGCTTATCGAGGGATTGTCGCCGCACATCGGGCAGGCGGGGTCACGGCGCAGCTTCATCAGGCGGATCTCCATGCCCAACGTTTCTATGTGGGCGAGTCTGCCGATGAGGGGCTTGCCCGCACCCAGGATCAACTTCATGGCCTCCAGCGCCTGTATGCATCCGACCAGTCCCGGCAACACGCCCAGTACGCCTGCTTCCTGGCAACTCGGAGCCATGCCCGGTGGCGGCGGCTCGGGAAAAAGGCAGCGGTAGCAGGGCCCTTCACCGGGATGAAAAACGGTCGCCTGCCCCTCGAACTGGAAGATACTGCCGTGCACGTTGGGTGTGCCGGTCATCACGCAGGCATCGTTGACCAGGTAACGGGTAGGAAAATTATCGCAGCCATCGACCACGAGATCGTAATCCTTGAGAATATCCATGATGTTGCTCGAGTCGAGTCTCATGCGGTGCTGCACGACGTTGATGTCCGGGTTCAGCCCGTTGAGGGTGATAGCCGCCGACTCGGTCTTGGCCATGCCCACCCTGTCGTTGGCGTGCAATATCTGTCGTTGAAGGTTGGACATATCGACGACATCATCATCGACTATGCCTATGGTGCCTACGCCCGCAGCCGCGAGGTAATAAGCCGCCGGCGAGCCGAGACCGCCCGCGCCAAGGCAAAGCACCCTGGCCTTGAGCAGCTTGGCCTGCCCTTCCTCGCCGACCTCGGGCAGGAGAAAATGGCGGCTATACCTCTCGAGTTGTTCGGGTGTGAAAGCGAAATCCTTCTCCCACTCGTGCCCGGCGCCCTTCCAGGCCCCGTAGCCCCCGGCCATCGAGCAGACACTGCTGTAACCCATGGTTTTGAGTTGACGAGCCGCCAGCATGGACCGCACCCCACTCTGGCAGTAAACAACCAGCGGAGTGTCGTGATCGGCAACCTTGGTTTCGACCTGCATTTCGAGAAACCCCCGGGGCAGGCTCAAGGCGCCGGGGACATGGCCTTCGCGAAATTCTTCTTTTTCGCGCACGTCGACCGCGACGTGGCCGTCCGCGGCAGCCAGCAGTTTTTCGGCTTCATCCGCGGTGACCTCGGGTATTTCGCGGCGCGCGTCAGCTAGGATTTCATCGTAGGTACTGGCCATGTCGGTTCCTCCAGACCGCGGCGGCGCGGCTCGGTCGAGCGGCCAGTTTAGCTCGAACCAGCGTTAGTTGGTAGTTTGACCGGTTAAAGGACAAAAGCGGAGGGGCGGCCGTACGAAGGCTGGACTCGGGCTCAGCTTGAATACGAAGCACTGCGGGGCTGGTCACCCGCGGATTGCTCGGCATGTTCTTTCATCAGGGCCGCTCGGCCTTCGTTCTCAATAACCCGGGATCGGCCCATCAGCTGGCCCTTGTCTTCGATGAAATCGACCCTGCTGTAACCGGGCACTCCCGGGTGAACGGCGGTATCCATTCGTATAGCATCGCAGGGACAAGCCTCTACGCAGTAACCGCAGTAGATACAGCGCAAAGTGTCGATCTCATATCGCACGGGATATTTCTCAACGGCGTTGTCCGGGTGTTCCCCAGCTTCGATATTAATGCAACGAGCGGGACAGGCGGTGGCGCAGAGAAAGCAAGCCGTGCAGTTAACCGCACCGTCATCTTTGAGGGTAAGTCGGTGGGCACCGCGATACCCCTCCCCGTAATTTAGCTGGGCATCGGGATACTGAATTGTAACCGAGGGTGAGCCGCCATGAAGGCCCAGCTGCTGGAGGACGTGCCCCAGCAGGTTGCGCCAGAAGCGCCTGCCGGTGACGAACAGGCCCCCGACGATGGCGGGAAGATAGATTCGCTCCCGAAACCCGAGCTCCTCAGGTCTACGCATTCAGATCTCCAACTCCCCTGACGTCGTGATCGAGACCAGGGTAGATAATTCAGGCCACCAGGCGCAGCGACTCTACACTGCGGCGGCTCTTGAGGCGGGCTATCCACTCGGCTACCGGTGGCTTGAGATCAAGTTCCATTTCAAGGGAAGCCAGGTCCAGGACCAGTGGCGCAAACGACACGTCAGCGATCGAGAAATCACCGACTATGTATTCCTTGTCTTTGAGCATCCCGTTGAGCATGGCCAGGCCGGACCTGATTGCGTTGCGGGCCGTGTCACACTTCTTCTCGTTACGATCCCCAGCCGCTACCGTGAGCTCCCACCTCAGGGACATACCCGGAAGGGTAAAAACCTTGTCTGCGTAATCTTCGAGCATGCGGGCCTTGGCCCTGTCGGCCGAATCCTCGGGCAGGAGATTAGGAAAAGGGTACTCGTCGTTGAGGTACTCGTTTATGAGGCTGGACTCATAGACAACGACCTCCTCGTCGACCAGGACTGGAACCTGCCCGAAGGGATTCAAACGCCTGAACTCAGGGCTGCGCTGGGCACCCGCAGCAAGGTCCACGGTCTCGGTCTCGTAAGAAAGTTCTTTTTCTGCCAGTACAATCCGCACTTTTTGTGCGAACGGGCAGTTGGGATGGTCATAAAGTGTCATGGAGCTTTTCTTTACCTCAACCCGGGAAGCTACCCCATTACACGGGGCCGTGCAAAACACCCTCTGATTGGGCGTCAACCACCCCCGCTCCGACGGCGTCTCCCCAGACGTTAACCGTTGTCCGAAATCGGTCAAGCAGCCAATCAACAGCCAAAATTGCGGATATCCCGTCCGCCGGCAGCCCCACGGCCTCCAGTACAAGCACCATGGTCACCAACCCTGCCTGCGGAATACCCGCCGCGCCGACCGATGCCAGCGTCGCCGTGACAACGATCAGCACCTGTCCTCCAAAAGACACCTCGATGCCCGTGGCCTGGGCGATGAACATCACGGCAACTGCCTCGTAGAGAGCGGTTCCGTCCATGTTGACGGTCGCGCCCAGCGGCAGAACGAAGCTGGCCGTATCAGAACGGATGCTATTTCGTTTTTCGGAGAGGTCCATTGTCAGCGCCAGGGTTGCCGAGCTCGAGGCTGTCGAGAAAGCCGTCAGCAGCGCTTCGCCCAGGTTATAGGCGTAGCGAAAAGGGGATCTCCCGGTTAGCAGCTTGAGTAGAACCGGCAATACGATGAAGCCATGTATTCCCAGTCCCAGCACTACGCAGAAACAATACTTGCCGATGGCTGCCACCTCGGCAAAAAAAGCAGCGCCGCCACCCGCCTTGCCCAGGTGCGCGTCCAGCAGGGCGGCAATACCCAGCGGAGCGACAAACATCAGCCAGTGAACCATGCGCAGCAGGGCCGCGGTACTGGCGCCGAAAAAGTTCCTCACGGACTCCGCACGCTCTCCCGCCGAAGACAGTGCCAGGCCGAAGACCAGCGCAAACAGCATCACCGGTAGAACTTTGAACGACACGGCGGCTTCGAAAAGGTTGTCTGTGAAAAGACTACCGACTATATTCTGCACACTCGTGGCCTGAACGCTCGGAGCCGAACTGCTTCCCAACGAGACACCGACACCGGGTTCAAAGATACTCACGACCACCAGGCCCGTAGTAACCGCGATCACGGTGGTCGCCAAGTACCAGGAAAAAGTCAGCCCGACGATACGATTGAAGCTGCCCATGCGGTACAGTCCGGCCACGGCGTCGACCATCGAACAGAAGATCAACGGTAGAACCAGCACCCGGAGCAGGTCGAGAAAGAGATCCCCGATCCACGCGGTAGAGAGCGCAGCCTCGCCACCTACCCAGCCCCAGGCCGTCCCCACAAACACACCGACCGCCATAGCCGGTAGCAGGTATTTTTCTTTCATAGCGCTTCCTCGTTGGGCTCGGAAATGTCAGTAGTTCCCAAGCAACCGGCCTCGACAGGTGAAGAATCAGCGACCGTAGCCATGCTAGCGAGGGCTTTCCTCACCGGCTCGAACGAACGACGATGAATGCTGCAAGGCCCCAATTCACCGAGCGCCGTCATGTGCTCGGCGGTTCCATAACCCATGTGACGCTCAAATCCGTACCCGGGGAATCGCTTCCCGGCATCGAGCATCAGTGCGTCACGGTATACCTTGGCTACGATAGAGGCCGAGGCCACCGAATAGATAAACGTATCCCCCTTCTTGTAAGCCGACTGCCCCTGCTCAACACCGGGTATCCTGCGGGCGTCCACGAGCAGGTAGTCGGCCAGCGGGAGTAGTTGTTCCACTGCAAGCCGCATTGCTTCCAGCCCTGCCTGGTACACACCAATTTCATCGAGACGAGCCTCTTCGACCCGGCCTATCCCAATGCTCTCAGCACCGGCACGGATCTGCCCATCGAGCTCCACCCGCCGCGCGGCGCTCAACACCTTGGAATCGGCTACCGCAAGCGGTTCACTACCCGGCGGGTAGACCACGGCGGCGGCCACCAGGGGACCGGCCAGCGGCCCTACCCCGACTTCGTCCACCCCCGCCACGTGGCAGTAGCCCGTGTCCCAGAGTAACCGCTCGAGGCGAATCATTTCTTCCGGAGAATACCGCCGGCTGCGAGCGGTTGCGGCCATACTCTTAGCGCCCTGTGCGGATGAGTTCGGCCACGGTAAAAAAATCAGGATGCAGGCCGACCTTAGGCCCCATGTTCCAGTACCAGCCTTCCTCTTCGGGAAACTGGTGGCTGGGCAGTGCCGCCCTGGTGGCGTGCTCGAGCTGCATGTCCACCATGGTGATATTCGGTATAAAGCCCGTGTCGTAATCGTACACAGAAACCTTGGCCTCCGGAAACGGGCGCCTGCCCACGTTAATGCCGTTGATCCAGATTTTCCAGAGCTGTAAGCCCCTGTCGTAGATGTCGGTGGACGGCGTGTAGAACGCGAATTTGTCGACAAAAAGTACGCGCTTGCCGTAAGCGTAGGTCGGCATGTGGGCACGCCCCTCTATGACCCAGACGTCTCGCTTTTCCCAGGTGTCACAGAAAACGAAATCGCCGCCGCCTTCGCACCAGTGGGCCGGCCAACGCTTGCCGTGCACCGCGCCCAGGATCGTTTTTTCGCCGAGAAACCGCCAGTCAAACCAGGCCGGGTTTCCCGAGTAGCCCCCGTAACTGTCCATGTCGATGTCCTGCCCGAACAGCGCGTCGCTGCGCTGGGCAGACGACAAGCGCCTGACCCTGCGCAGTTGCGGTATGTACAACCAGGTGTCGTCCGAACGATCCGGATTCATATAGCGCGCTGTCGACGAACCGATGCCCTTGAGGTCGAATGGTTCAATGATGGGGTGCAGGGATTCCTGGTGACGGTACTTCTCGAGGTTGGGCAGGAACTCGGGCTTCGGGTCGACGTGTACACGACCGTTGTACATGAGCCTGCGCAGTTGTTCGATGACAAAATGCCGCTCTATCACCATGCCGCGCGGCGTGATGGGCCCGGTGTCGGCGTCAAAGTACTTGATGGTAAAATCGTCGGTCAGAAAGGGGTTGTAGTAGTAGTTCCACATGATCTTGCGAGCTATCTCGGGATCATTGGGGTCGAGTAACGGGAAGGGCTGGCCGGCGACGTAATTGATCAAGGTGCGGCCATCGGCGGCCATCTCGACCTGGGCCTGGTATTTCTCCGTCGCTTTATCGTAGACCGCTGGATAGCTATTGTTGCCGGTCTCGACGATCTCCATCACCAGCCCGCGCCTTACGCACCACTCGAGCCCGGGGTGCAGAAACTCTATCGCCTCCTCTATGTTGTCCTTGTCTACCAGGTCGCCTGCCGCAACGTCGGCGCTCGCTGGTCGTAATGGAAGCCAGAGCACGGCTACGAACAGCGCGAACAGCGCGAACAGGCAGCCTCGCCCCGCGGCAGCCGGAAGGACCATCATCGCCGGTGCGACGCGCGTGGGAACTCCCTGCGGATCAGTGAAAAGTGCTCTGATCGTTGTCGTGACCATGTCCCCCCTGATCAATTTCGAGTAAAACACCGACAAGGTCACGGACAGCCTTCTCTGGGTGGTTTTCATGCTGATACAGCAGAAACTCCATGCAGTCCGAACACTCATCCGTTTCAACGATGGCCAGCACGCCACCCACCATGGCCTCGTTCGGCCCGCCTGTAATGGCTTCCTTGAGAGCAGCGATGGCTTTTTCGCCGCCCAGGTTCGCAAGAGCCTTTGCGGCCGCACGACTGGCCTCGTCTCCGGCCATCAGCATAGCCTGCAGGCCATCGAGGCTGTCGGTCTCCCCGGCCGCACCAAGCCCGAGCGCCGCCGACGAACGAACCACGGCCGACTGGTCGGACCTGAGCAGCGCCAAGGCACTTTTCTTGGCCGCGGCGTCCGTCCTGGCCCTCAGCCCGAGGCTACCGGCGGCGAAAGCCCTTACCGACTCCGCTTTCGCGTCGAGCAGGCCCAGCAGCAGCGCCGTAGTCCGGGGCCTGGCCATGGTGTCGAGCGCAAGCAATGAGGCCGCACCGGTGTCGTCATCCCTGGTCGAGAGAGATTCGAGAGCCGCGGCCATCTTGTTGACCGAGCGCGCGCCCAGCGCACTGATAAGTCTCGCGCGGCGATCGATATCGGCATCCGAATCCAACCACGCGCCGAGTGCTTCCTGGCTTTCTTCGTCGAGGTCTCGTTCCAGAACCGGATAAGCCGTCAACTCCCTGGCAGCATCCGAGGCGATCACGTCCAGGCTACTATCGAGCGCCGTCACCAACGAAGAAATTTTCAGCCGCGCGCGTTCCGGCATGTCGAGTTTCATCGCCGCGGCGTAGGACCGCGCAGCTACCATCGCGGGGGCGATGTCGCCTCCCGTAAAAATGTAGCGTCGCCCGCCAGGCACTTGGTGGTGTGGGCCATGGGGAAGGTTATCACGCCAGTAGGTGTAACGAGGCACCAGTGAAATAGGCCCGAAAAGCTCGTCTCCGGAAGCAAAGGGAACCGATCCGTCGACGTCGCGAATCTCAAAAACGAGCAGGATAGAACGCGGCTTACCCTGCCTGCCCCGGAAAAGCCAACAGCATGCCATCCCGGAAAATCAGTGGATCGCTGAGTTGAATCCGCCCCACGGCCCAGGAAGATTCTAAATGGTCAAAAAAGGTCTTCGGCTCCGCCGCCTGGGCGACGGTCGCCAAGGCGCCGGTCCCCAGCGCGACAAAGAACAGTAACGCGGCCAATTTTCGACTGCTTATCAACATTAATTCCCCTGGTATTCTACAGAAACAGGTCAAAATCTCACGAAAAAAAACGGGCCCCTTACGGGACCCGTCATTCTATCAAGCTGAACGGTCGAGCGAAATCGACCGGTAGAAACCCTTACAATCAGGGGCAGCTACTGCCGCCGTTGCACAAACTGTCGTTCTCAAAATCAAAGAACAACGGGTTGCTGAACGCGGTGGCCAGCACACCCTCTTCACCCAGGTTCCAGGGCGGCGAACTCGCCGAATCGGTGAGCTGCCCGAGGGTCGCGTTCACAAAGGTCGTGTGCTGGAGGTCCACAGGGATCACGGGAAACAGGGGCTTCGACACTCCGTCGGTGGCCCTGGCAACGATTATGACCCAGGTATCTTCGCTCACGGTAACCGGAATGCTCAAGTCAGTCTCAAGCCGCTGACCCGAACCGCTCACCCCAACAGTGGTGTTGATCGTGAAATCGACGCCAGCGTTATAAGTGGCTGTCGGTGTCGCGTCGCAACGCCGGTCGGCCACACCCATGAAGGTGATCCCGGTCTCACATTCCGGAGCCGTGTTCATGTATACATCGATGGTATCGAACTCGGCCCAGGTCGGTGCTTCCACGTGGACCTCGATCGAACCGCTCCCGCCGGTGGCAGGTACCGTCAACGAATCGGCCAGACCGTGCCCGGCTGTAGCAGCCGCGTCCCCTACCAGGCCTACCCGCAAGAACAGTCCATTCGAGCCCATGGCACGACCGGCGTTCACGTTGAGAGCGAGCTCGGAAGGGTTGATGAGACCCGGATCGTCGGTGGAAGACGCAACAAAGGTGCGAGGTGAACCGGCTGGTACAACTGCCGCGTGATGAGTATCCGAATCGGCAATGCCGGTCTTGAAAGCGCCCTGGTTCAAGAGGCCCGCCCAGTCGCCCATGTTATCGTGTCGCATGAGATTGGTCTGCGAACGTCCACCTTCGATCCAGACCTCGAGAGCCGTGTAACCGTCGTCGTACAAGTTGGCCACCGCCGGATCCAGGCGAATGAAGGAGGACAGGTTGTCGGGCGATGGTGCGCAGACACCCCCGCCAGCTGGGCAATCGCGACCTAACCCCTGCTCGTTACAGACACCGTCTGGACAATCCGTGTTGTCGACGCAATCAAGACCGTCGTTGGCACCGCCGCGACAGATCTCGGGCTCACATGGCAAACCCATTCGCCAGCCGGCCGTACAAACGTACACCAACGAGCTACTCACTGGAGGCACGGCTTCAGTGTCGATTCCCAGGTTATTGAAATAACCTAGCCCCAGGCTGTTGAAGTGATTGATCTGGATGACCTGAGTGGCGGGATTGAATCCGGCCATTATCTCCGAGGGCAACAGGTCGTAACTGCCTACCGAAGGATACCCCGCGCCCGGAACGGTGCCGGCCCTACCCCAGTCAAAAGCACCGCCAATGGGCGAGCCCGTGTCGACGACCAGCGGCCAGGTATTGAAGTGACCATAAACGAAGCTCGTCACCTCGTCGCCGGGTGCCGTTTTCACCAGGGCGTCAGCCCCCATACTTGAAACTTCGGCGCTGAGGTCGTGCACGAAGTCATGGTCGGTATTGGAGAAAAAATCCACGCCCTCGGCCAACATGGAGAGAATTCTCCTCTCCCGGCTCATGGCGCTGTCGGCGCTGTTGATCATGTGCACGTGGGTGTCTATTGAAACGAAACCAGTCGTGTCGACCACGCGGTTCACGGTCGCGTTTACAACAGTAGTGGCGCCGGCGACCAGGGTCACGGCCTGATCATACACGTCGTATTCGCCACCGTGAGAAACCACCACGTGGTAGTTGCCCGGCTCAAGGGCAGTCGTGGGCAAGGTGCCGGTAATACCGGCAAAAAGGACGTCTACTATCCCGTAGATGTCTGCGTCCTTGTCCTCGTAGGGCTCTCCAAAATAGCGGCCCGGGTTCTCGATCAGCCCAGCTACGCTGTCCATGTTAAGTGGGTCGGGGCTGGCCTCGAACCCCACGATGCTGACCTTGGCCGCCAGCGGGGATCCGTTCTGGTCGACCACGTTGACCTGTATCGCAGAAGACTGGGGAAAGTCGATGTCGACCACCTCCGTTTTCTTCTTTTTGACCGTAACCGGATGGGCCGCCGGTTCGCTGGCACTAGCCTCGTAGGGGACGCCGTCGACGCGTACCTGCACATCGTAGTTATCAGGCACGACGTATGCCCGGTAGAAACCGTTCTCGTCGGTCAGGGTAGCAGAATAAACGTTGGCGCAGTTGAGGCCGGGCGCCGCAAATCCGCATCTGTTGCCAGGCAACTTGGTGAAGGCCACGCGAGCGTTAGCGACCGGTACTCCGTTTACCGAAATTGTTCCCTGTATGGCACCCAGCGCGTTGCCGAACAGTTCTTCCCTGGCCCTTGTCACGTCGGCCACGGTCTCGCCAACGACAAACCAGCGCCTGAGGGTGTTGGTACCACCGGCCAGTACCTCGAACGGCGCTTCGGGCTTAGTCAGGTAGGGGCCATTGAGATAGCCGACGAGGTTCTGCCTGTGAATCCACGCGCCGACTCCTGACTGGATAAAAGCGCCGGTATAAAAAGTGCCGTCCTTGTACTTGTTGATCCCCACGGTCGCTAGCGATCGTGGGAAAACTACCCCGTAGGTAACGCCCAGGCCCACACCCGCGCCCTGGTAGGCGATGTAGTCCAGGCCCTGGGGAGCGACCGACCCGCCGTCGCCGCCGAGGCGCAGCAAGGCCTCCCCGTAACCGAGCCCGGGAGCAAACATTTCAAGTGCGCCACCGCCGTTCAGATAATCACCCATTGGGATTCTCAGGTCGGTGGCTCCCAGGTTCTCAACTGTGGTGGCAATCTGAACGTAATTGCTGTCGGCGCGCAGAATGTAGTCGGTCTGCAGGGCCAGCGGCAAATCGGTGTCTATGGTTTCCGGCCCCACGGTCAGCGTGTTGCCCGCCTGGAATATCGCGAGGTGGGGGGTGATCACGTCAAGAAGGTCATCGGGCCCGGTGGTGCGAATTATAGCCGGGTTCCCGTCCGTACCGTCGTTGAGCACAGACACTGCAGTGGTGGCCTGGGTAGCCTCGAGGTTGATCAGTGCCTGCATGCCCTGAAAGTTGTCTCGGTCTTCGGAGGGATCGTCCCTGACGAGGTCCGCGTCGATAATGTGCCCACCCTGGGTCAACATAAACGAGTGCAAGCGTCCCGAATCGCGCACCACCACCCTCACATCGCTGTTGCGCAACAACCAGTCGCCAGTGCGACCCATGGCAAGCGGTCCGCCAATGAGGTCGGCCGCGTCGGCAACCTGTAGGCCCTCGGCGCCCGCAGCCGATCCCGGCGTCCCCGGCAAGCAGGTGAACTTGAGGGCGTCGGCATCCTTTTCCGATCCGCCATCGTCAACCTGCGCCTTCACTTTACCCTTGCCTTTCTTGTAAGTCCGCACGCAGTAGTCATCACAGTCCTGGTCGTTGCTGCATTTCTGTCCCGACGGACTGGCGCAGAAGCCACCCTTGCTTTTCAGGTGCACCACGAACTCCAGGTCAGACTCGGTGCAGACCTCAGCCGTATCGGGAAGCATGCTGCCTATGCCGTCCACCAGCAGCAGGCGTTGTGAATATTCGGCCTCCTTTTTTATCGCGTCCTTGGCGTCCTTGGCCGATGGCTTCTTCACGGTCAGCGTGCCGAGTGAGCTCGAGCAGCTGCCCATGTTGATACACATTCCCACGTGAAAGGTGCAGCGCCCGTTGACGTGCCCGTCACGGTCGCAGGCCGCCCCATCCTCGCAGTCTATCTTGGTGGCCGGCACACCCTTTTTCGGGTCGATGGGCGGATTACCCAGTCCGTCACCGTCAATCGAAAAGCCAAGCAGGCAGTCCTTGCTACCCTTGTTGACGGCGACGCAGTCGTTGATGTCGTCGACAACGCCGGCGCCTATGCAAGCCGCATCAGCCACTTGGCCACTGGCCGCAAGGCCCAGGAACGCGAGGAAGAGCATCACAGAGAGACGGGATACGACAAGCCGGAGAAAATCTTTCATGGTACCTCCTGGTACAAACGGGACACCGTAAAGTGACCGCAGAAAAAATGGGGTTCCTGAGGTCGAGGGTGAACCCTGTGACAATAGAACCGTAGACCCACGAGTGTCAAGGGTAATTGCCCCCCGCTCGGGGGGGCAGTGCACTCTTAAGCCTCAGCCAGGCTTAGAAAAATGGGGCGGATGAACAGCCGCAGGTAGAACTATTTCCGCCGGTACTCGTTGGTGCTGACGGCGAGCAAGCCGCAACATAGTTTTCAACGAGCCCTCGAACTCTTCAATCGGACGCCTTTCAACCAAACCTGCCGCCACGACCCCGTCCATGATTTCGCGGCCTCGGTCAGTTCGCACAACAGTTATGGTCCAGTCCATGGCGCCCACGCCGCCACAGGAGATGTCGGCGAGCTCCGCCGAGAAATCACCGCAGTGTTCACAGGCCTCGCGAGCATATTGCTGCGCATCCTTCAGCTCGATCTCGACGACCTCGCCCTCTTCGGGGTAGACCAGGACCTTGCCCTTTACATTGAACTTGCGGACCGTCGACAGGGGAATACCAAGCTCGCCCTGTATCTTGCCCTCCATCAAGCCTGCAAAATCGAACACCTCGGAACAGAGCAACCCGATACTGAGCGTTACCCGGTCGGCAGGCCCCTTGATACTCGCCGCCTGTCGCTCGAGATGCTTGGGTTTCTTGCGCTCGTTGACAAGCAGGCCGGGATCAAACAGCTCCGCTTTTCGAAGAGGAGTCACCTGGCAAGGGACGCCAACGAAGGCCACGCTTTCGCATTCCTTTTCCGCCGCCTGTTCCATCGCAAGGCCGTTGGGACAGTACGTGTACCAGGAACCGGCAGCGCCGCGTATCTCGTCGGCCGTCGTAGCGCATACGGGTTTCGGCGAACAGGGTTTTTCGGGATCGGGTGCCGACACGACCGCCCCGTCGATGAGCCCTTGCTCAAGGCAGTGCAGCAGGATCGTCGTCACCACTCCACCGTCCTGGCCGATGTCGAGCACAGCCTGGTCAACCGCACGAGCGACGAAGATCTCCTGGTACTTACCGAAACCACCGTCAAAGGTCTGAGCTTTCTGCTCAGCAAACACGCTGTCGTGCAGGTGAAACTCCCTGTCCCCTATTCGTGGGCAGACCTGCGCGCAAACATCACAGCCGATGCCCTCGCTGATGCCGCAGAAGTCGTGGGCGGCAGAAGCCTTGGCCGTCTGCTTGGGCTTGCCATCGATATATTCGATGATGTTGTGTGGACAGACCAGGACGCAGGTTCCACACTCGCAGCAAGACCCGTAGTTCACCACGTCGTTCATCATGTCCTTGAAGCTGTGCATCTTACCCGGAGCGCTGGGGAGCTAACGCTGCCGCTTATCGACCGGCGCCTGCCCCATCGAAGCCAGCACCCCCGACAGGTTCGAAGCCGACGCCTCGCGAACCTCGTCGTGGAGACTCCCCCCGTGCGAATCCATCGTTACCACGGCAACGAAGTCTTTCAACTCGATTTCCCACATGGCCTCGGGGACACCGAAATCGCGATGGACCACCCCATCCACCCGCTCCACGTTACGAGCGAGAAAGGTTGCCGCTCCACCGATGGCGTGGAGATAAACAGCGCCGTGCTCCTTGAGCGCCGAAAGCGTTCTCGCACCCATGCCGCCCTTGCCGATAACTGCCCTTACTCCAAAACGCTCGATGACCTCGGCCTCGACACCTTCTTCCCTGATGCTCGTAGTAGGGCCAGCCGAGACAAATTCTACACGTCCGTCAGCGTGCTCTTTAACGACGGGGCCACAATGGTAGATGACCCCATCCTTCAATCGCTGCTCGATTCGGAGTAGGTTCTCGCGTTCATCCTCTTTGGGCCGCGAAGCCTCAACGAACTCCTCAACGAGGGGTCGCGGGCGGTGATCACGCCTCCGGACAGCGAAACCTGGTCACCGACCCGCAGCGACCTGACCATTTTCTCATCAATGGGTACCTGGAGGTTTATCATGATTGTCCACCTCCCCTTCAGATGATTTCCGTCTTGCCCTTCGAAACAACCAGGCGACGATGCCGGTGGGCCCAGCAGGCATAAGCCACTGACACGAAGTAGGAGGCGGGTATGCGGTTACGAACACCAGCCTTGATGCCAAGTAACGTCGTCTTGCCACCGAAACCCATGGGCCCGATGCCCAGTTCGTTGCAGCGCTCGAACATTTCTTCTTCAAAATCAGCCAACACTCTGTCCGGGTTGGTATCGGTGAGCGAGCGCAGCAGTTGCACCTTGGCCAACTCGTAGGATCCCATGCGGTCTCCGCCAATTCCGACACCGAGGATACCCGGCGCGCAGCCGCGCCCCTGAGCGAGGTGAACGGCCTCAAGAACGCATCTCTTTACACCCGCGAGATCCCTGTCCGCACCCAGCCCCACGTCGGGAAGCGAGAATTGAGCACCAACGTTTTCGCAGCCACCTCCCTTGAGCAGCAGGTGAACGTCTATCTCGTCGCTCTCCCACTCTTCGAAGTGAAAAACCGGCATCCCCGCGCCAAGGTTGTCGGCCACGCTCTCGCCGCTCAGTGAATCGACCGAATTGGGACGCAAACGGTTCTCCGCGGTAGCAGCTGCAACCGCCCGTTCGGCGACCCGCTTGAACGCCAACTGCGACATTCCGCAGGGGTGTTGGACGTAGAAAGAAATCATGCCGGTGTCCTGGCAAAGCGGACTGGTACCGGCACGTGACATCTCGATGTTCTGCAGGAGAATATTAAAAACGTTCTCCCCTGCCGAACCGGGTTCTTCCTTTTCGCGGGCGGCGGTCATGGCCTCGTCGATATCCCGCGGCAGGTCAGTAGACGTCCGCCGTATGAGTTCGAGCAGGGGCTCGTAGAGATCTGTTAATGGATCGCTCATGACTACTTGAACGCAGCCATATCGCGCTTTGTAATGTGTATCAACGCAAGCGCCATCAATCGCTGTACTGGATAAGGGAAAAAGTGGAGTGAGGGGCAAGCCGCGCGCGCCCCCCCAGCGCCTCGAGCTCTATGACGAAGGCGCATGCGATCACCTTTGCGCCGAGTCCTTCTACCAGCTTCCCAGTCGCCGCCAGGAGCGTGCGTACCCCCGTGGCCAGGGCATCGCTGTGGATCTCCAGAGAATCGCTGCCGTACTCAAGTTCGTAGTCCTCGGACACGATCTTCGACGGCAACTTGCCAGCCTTTCGAACCAGGGTCAGGCCCGTCCCAAGGGCGTAGGCCACCGGCGCGCCGATGATAAAGCCCCTCGATTCGATACCCACGACCGTGTCTACCTCGCCGCGAAAGCGATCGGCGATGCTATCGACCACGGCGCGAAGAGCGGCCGCGTCAGAAAGCAGCGGGGTGATGTCCCGGTACGCTATACCAGGTTTGGGAAAGTCGTGTATCGTGCGGACGAGTTCCCGGAGATCCACTTCAGTTACTGCGACCGGCTAATCTTTGCTGCCCGGATTCTGAAAGGTAGTACATGGGGTCCCGTACCACATTTCGCCGACGGATTTCAAAGTGAAGGTGCGGCTTGGCCGTACGGCCCGATGAACCGAGGTCGGCAATGCGCTGCCCTCGGGATACCTGGTCGCGCACTGCTACCCGGTTGCTACTGTTGTGAGCGTAGAGCGTACTGAAGCCCCTGTCGTGTTCCAGTATTATCATCCAACCGTAGCCTGGCAGCTGGTCGCTGAATATGACCTTGCCGGCTCGCGCCGCAATCACGGCGCTGCCAGCTTCACCGGCAATATCGATCCCATCATGATGAGATGCCCCCCGGGGTCCGAAACTCGAAGTCAGTTTGCCTTCCGTCGGCCAGCCGAACAGTCCCGAAGCAGTCGAGGGTTTCTTGACAGCTGCCGTTTCAGCCGGGGCCGGTTCTTTAATCCTGGCGGCAGCCTGGGCTCCTCCACTTTTCTTGACTGTCGTTCGAGCGACCGGCGTTTTTCGCGCCGGTCGCGGGCTCACGGTCCTTGGCGGAGAACTGCGAATAGAACGCGGCGTGATAACCCCGACCGGTAGAACCCGAGAGGCCTCGGGCACAAAAATCCTGTCTCCCGGCTGCAGAGTAAAAGGCTTGTCCAGCCCATTAACCTTACCCAACTGAAGGTACGGAACCCCGTAGGCCTTGCCGATGCGGTACAGGTTCTCGCCGGTTCGCACCGTGTGAATAACACCGGTCGAACACCCAATGGCCAACGAAGCGACGAGCGTCGCGACGACGGGAGCCAGCACTCTTGCCTTGTTCACCGCGCACCCCTTGCCAGGAGCAGGTCAAAAGCACTGCTACCCGACACCATGACCAGGCTGACAATGCCTCCGGCCATCAGCACTCCTATTACAGAAGCCGCCATGAAGTCCCTGAATCGAAACCCCAGCAGGTAGGCGCCCAACGCACCCGAGTAAACTCCCGACCCCGGCAACGGTATGCCGATGAACAGGCCGAGCCCGAGCACCCCCCACTTGTTGACCCAAGGCTCCACGTTGCGCTGGGTACGGACGACCATTTTTTCGTAGATCACGCGTATCCAGTCAAAGCGCAGCAGCAGGTGAACCGCACGATCCAGAAAAATCCAAACTACCGGCGCCAGTGCCACGTTGGCAAGCAAGCAGACAGCTACCGCGAGACCGAAGGGCATCGATGATTCGAGGTAGCCATAAGGGATAGACGCACGCAGCTCCAGGGCGGGAACAAAAGTGATGGCAACCAGTAGTGCGAGCTGGGTAAGCATTTGCAGGTGGAACGTTTTGGCGAGATGTCGCTGCGATCAGTCCGGTGCCCAGGTCTTCTGGATGTCGTCGAGAAAACCGAGCGAGCCGTGATTGGTAAGGTCGAGATGCAAGGGTGTCACCGAAACCAGCCCGGCATGTACCGCGGCGAGATCTGTACCGGGTTCGTCATCGAACCCCAGGTCGTCGCCGCCGATCCAGTAGTACTTTCGGCCACGCGGATCCGTCTTCTCAACAATGGCGTCACCGTAGCGGCGGCGGCCCTGCCGCGTCACAACGAAGCCCTCACGCTTGCGATTCTCAGGCACGTTCACATTCAGCAGTGTATCATCCGGCAGGCCTGAATGCTTGACCACCCGGCAGAGATTTGCGGTAAAGCAGGCTGCCGCGCCGTAATCAAAGTTCGATTTCCCCGCCTGGGAAACAGCAATAGCTGGAATTCCCAGGAGCACGGCCTCCATCGCAGCCGAAACTGTACCCGAATAAGTTATGTCGTCGCCAAGATTCGCGCCGCGGTTTATGCCCGATACAACCAACCACGGACGCTCGTCGAGCAACCCGTTCACCGCAAGGTTGACGCAATCGGTAGGCGTACCGTCCACGGCCATCCACCCTTCCCGTAGCAGCTCGGCTCTTAGCGGGCGCGAAAGAGTGATCGCGTGGCCAGCCGCAGATTGTTCTCGATCCGGAGCGACCACGAAGACACGGTCGAGCGGAGCGAGTGCAGCGGCCAGAGCAGCCAGGCCGGGCGCGTGCACGCCGTCGTCATTGCAGACAAGTATCATGACCGCCCGTCAGGGTTTTGCTCCGATACACCGGTTGCCAGACCGGGGGTGACCATCGCACCCCCGGCTGACAATGGTCGGGGCGACTGGATTTGAACCAGCGACCTCTCACACCCCAAGCGAGTGCGCTACCAGGCTGCGCCACGCCCCGTCAACAACGGCAAAGATACCCACGCCCGGTCAGCAAGGCAACCAGCCCGTGGGCAGGCCAACCCATGATCAATCCGAAAAGTGGTAGCCGACTTCCCCGTGTTCGCTCAGATCCAGGCCGGTCATTTCCTGTTCTTCATTCACTCTCAAGCCCACCGTCGCATCAACAAAACGAGCTATGAGAAAAGTAACAACGAAAGAGTACACAGCCGTGGCCAGTACGCTGGTGGCCTGTATGCCCAGCTGCCCGAGATTTCCGCTCTCCAGCAGGCCCGCTGTCCCGCCTATCGCGGCCACGGCAAAAACGCCGGTGGCCAGGGCACCCCAGGCACCGCCAATTCCGTGAACACCGAGAACGTCGAGCGAATCGTCGTATCCAAAACGAGACTTCGCCATGATGGCGGCGTAGCAGAGGCCGCCCGCCCCAACACCGATGAGAATCGCGCCGCCGACGCCAACGAAACCGCAGGCTGGAGTTATGGCAACCAGGCCAGCCACTGCGCCGGAGGCGACACCAAGCGCACTGGCTTTGCCCTTCTGCATCGATTCGATCAGCGCCCAGGTGACCGCGGCAACAGCGGCCGCGATATGGGTTACCACGAAAGCGTTGGCGGCTGAGCCGTCGGCGGCAAGGGCGCTGCCCCCGTTAAAACCAAACCAGCCAAACCAGAGCATGCCGGCGCCAAGCACCGTCAACCCGAGGTTGTGGGGTTTCATCGCCTGTTGCGGGTAGCCCACCCGGCGTCCGAGCACCAGCACGACGGCCAGCGCGGCCACTCCCGAGTTTATGTGCACCACCGTACCACCAGCAAAATCCAGCGCGCCGAGGCCGCCCAGCCAACCACCGCTACCCCAGACCCAATGGCAAACAGGATCGTAGACCAGGGTGGCCCACAGAAGAGAGAACAAAACGTAGCCACTGAACTTGATGCGCTCCGCGAACGCACCCGAGATAAGAGCGGGGGTGATGATGGCAAACATCATCTGGAAAATCATAAAAACGTTGTGGGGGATATTGTCGGCGTAGGGCCCGGGGCTGGAATCAACGCCGTTGAGCAACACGTAGTCGAGACCGCCGATGAAAGAATTGCCCTCGGCAAACGACAGTGAGTAACCGATGACTACCCACTGGATACTCATAATACCCATCGCAAAAAAACTATGCATGAGGGTAGAGAGCACGTTCTTCGATCGAACCATGCCGCCGTAAAAAAGTGCGAGGCCGGGGGTCATGAGCAGCACAAGGGCCGACGACGTGAGCATCCACGCCGTGTCGCCGGAATTGATTTCAGCCCTCGCCGTTTCCGGGAGCAGCAGGACCACGAACAGAGAGAGTATAATTTTCAACACAGGCCACCCCTTTTTTGCGTCGCCTTGATGCAACGCTGACACAACATGGCCTGTTTTCTTGCCCGGATTACAGCACAAGGCAAGGCATGCGCGGCGGCAGCAGGCTGGGAGTGGCAATATTCAGCCTGCTTATCAACAAAATTCCGCCGCCCGGGGCCTGCCTCAGGGCCTCGACGAGGCCCCCGCTGCGGGTTTCAAGACTGGCACGGCCGTTGCTGCTGACACCGCATGCCTACACAGAAACCTGGGACGATAAACGAAAACCTGGAGGGACATTGCGGCGACGTAGACCCCGGTTCGGCGGCCCGTTCATTCGCCGCCACCGAGATTCCCCTGCTCGAAGCGGTATTGATGGACGGGGTACGCTGCTATCTTGCAGCCCCCCAGCACGACCGCGCAAACCCCCACATACTGCAGCGACAGGCCGAGTTCTGGATCATGTCCACCGACACGGATTCGCCGTTCTCGTTCGTGAATGTCTGTGATCAGCTGGGATTCGGCTACGCCTGGTTACGAGAACAGCTGCTGTTGGTAAAACAGGCCCCGAAAAAACCAGAGATCAAGATTCGAGCTTCTTCTTCAGATCAACAAGAGTCTCGCGCACCTGTCTCAAGCGTTTGAGTTGCCTCGGGGACAGTAACTCTTCGTCACCGGGTTCTTCCTGGACCTTGAGGTATTGCCGGGCGCCTTCCATCGTGTAGCGCCGCGTGTGCAACAGGTCCTTTATCTTGAGCAGCTTCTCTACGTCCTTGCGTCGATAGAGCCTCTGGTTGGAACGTGACTTGCCTGGCCGGACTCCTGAGAACTCGGACTCCCAATAGCGGAGAACATAAGGTTTGACTCCGACGATGCGCGCGACTTCGCCGATTCGAAAATAGAGTTTGTCCGAGGGAATCCCGTCTGCCGGTTGTTGGTCATCGATCACGGTCGACACCAGTCACCCGCGCTACGGTCACCGCCAAGCCGAATTGATTGTTTTCTTGAGAACCTGGCTCGGCTTGAAACTCAGCACGCGGCGTCCGGTGATCACGATCTCTTCGCCCGATTGCGGATTGCGTCCCTTGCGCGGGACTTTATCGTTGATGACAAACTTGCCGAAGCCCGAAAGCTTGACGGTATCACCGTCTTCAAGCCTATTCTTCATGACCTCGAACACCGACTCGACAACCTCGGATGCCTCTTTCTTTGAAAACCCAACCCTTTCATGAATGCGTTCGATAATATCCGCCTTGGTCATGGTCATATGCGCACGGTCTCCCTTTCGAAAATATTCATGCCCTGAGTTCAACACCTGGCATCGCCAGGAGCATTTCTACGACGCGCGAGTGAAGGGCGGCAACCTCTTCATCGGTGAGCGTCCGATCGGGTGAGCGATACTCAAAGGAAAACGCCAAAGCCTTGTAGCCTTCTTTCACGCCCTTGCCTCTGTAGTCATCAAACACACTCACTCCGTTGAGCAGGGGCTCGCCCAGCTCTCCGGCCGCACGAACGACTTCTCCCGCAAGCAAATCCATCGGCACCAGCAGGGAAAGGTCCCGAGCCGACGATGGAAACCGAGCCAGCGGAAGAACCCCTGTCGCACTGGGACGATACTCAACCAGCACACGGCTGTCAATCTCAAAAAGCCAAATTTCGGAGGTTATTTCACGACGGCGTTTTTGTTCGGGATGCAGAGACGTGATGACGCCCAACGCCTTGTCCCCAATCCAAGCCCTGGCACTGGCCCTCGGATGCAACGCACCCGCCGCGTCCTCGACAGCCGTCCAGCTTATTTCATCCGCGCAGCCGACCAGGTCTGCCAGGGCCACAACCGCAGCCTTAGCATCCCACAATGTGGGCGGTCCCGCATCCCCCGGACCGCGTGCACGGCGGGGCCCCGAAAGCATTCCCGCGACGATATCTAATTCCTCCGGCTGCCCATCTAGGAGCTGAAAACAGCGGCCGATAGAAAAAAGATCTATCCTGTCGAAACCGTTTCGATGGTTGACCAGCCAGCCGTCGAGCAAGCCCGGTAACAGGCTCCGCCGCAGCTCGGTTTCGGTCGCGCGCAGCGGGTTCAACAACTCTACCGCAGCACCCTCACGGCCAAACAAGCCCCTGAAAGATTGGTTCGCTTCACTTCCGGCAAACGCAAGCGCCACCGATTCGGTGAACCCCATCGCGCGCAGCACCGTGCGCGAGCGGCCCTCAAAATCAGCCAGCGTCGAGAAGCCCCGGCTGTTCATCTCCATAACAGGAAGGGACGCCGGCACGAGGTCGTAGCCCTCCACCCGTGCGATCTCCTCCACGAGGTCAACGTCTCGGCTTATGTCGCTGCGATAGACCGGTGAATCGACCTTGAGTTTATCGCCCCTACCCGTGACCGTGCACCCTATGGCCTTGAGGATTTCTCGACAGCGAACCGCGGCTACGTCTCGGCCCAGCAAGCTCGCGACGCCAGCGACGCTCAAAGCGATGCTGCGCCCCTCGGCCGGCAGTTCGCCCGAAGTTGCCATGCCTCCCTCTACCCTGGCGCCTGCGTGCTTGACCAGCAGGCTGGCGGCCCGCAAGAGCGCGGCCTCGACCTGCCCCGCATCGACCCCGCGTTCAAAGCGATACGACGATTCCGACCCGAGGCCTAAGCGTCGAGCGGTGCGCCGTACGCGCGAGGGATCAAACAATGCGCTCTCGAGCAGCACCCGGGTACTGCCGTCACTGATCGCGCTGCGCTGCCCACCCATGACACCCGCCAGTGCTACAACTCCCCGCTCATCTCGAATTACGAGGTCACCCGCTTCGAGCTGGTTCGTGTTGCCATCGAGTGTTTCCAACTCCTCGGCTGTCGTGATCTCTCCAACAGTGATTGTTGAGCCATGGAGAAGATCTCGGTCAAAAGCGTGCATGGGCTGGCCCAATTCGAGCATCACGTAGTTCGTTATATCGACAATGTTGTTGACCGACCTGTAACCGCAGGCGGCCAGGCGCTGCCTGATATAGTCAGGTGAAGGACCGACGGTCAGGTCGGCGAGCTGCAGGGCCCTGTAGGCTGGACAGAAAGAGGCATCGCCATGGTCAACGACAACAGGGACATCGGCCGTTGGGTCGAATCCCTCAGGTAGGCGTAGCTTAGTTCCCGGCCCCACCACAGGCACTCCCAGGAGCACGCCCAGCTCTCGAACAAGACCGTTCACGCTCAGGCAATCGCCGCGATTAGGGGTAATCGAAAGCTCAAACACCGGGTCATCGAGACCGAGCAGCGCGGCAGCGTCGTCGCCCGGGGATACCACCCCTTCCACGGCGGTGTCAGCAGCCAACACGATTATGCCGTCGCCAGCCTCAGCGAGCCCAAGCTCGTTTGCCGCGCAGAGCATGCCGGCAGACTCCTTACCCCTGATACGGGATTTCTTAATCTTAAGGCCACCCGGCAAGCGGGCACCGGGCAGGGCCAGTATCACCAGGTCACCGGCCCGCATGTTACTGGCCCCGCACACGACCTCACGCCCAGTGTCTCCGTCGTCAAGCCGGCAGACCACGAGCCGGTCGGCGTCAGGATGCCGCTCGATAGAATCAATCCGCGCAACAACAAGCTGTCCCGCCAGCCCGGGAGCCGGTGCAGCAAGCCCTTCTACCTCGAGTCCGCCCATGGTGAAGCTGTCTGCAAGTTGGGCAGCGTCGGGCAGGTTGCCAATGTATTCGGCCAGCCAGCTATAGGGAATAAGCATCTATGGTCCTCAGAACTGTTGAAGAAACCGAAGGTCCTGCGAGTAAAAATGGCGGATGTCCGCAATCCCGAAGCGAAGCATCGCTACTCTCTCGATCCCCACGCCGAAGGCAAAGCCACTGAATACTCCGGGGTCGTAGCCGACCGCTTCGAACACCGCCGGGTGCACCATTCCCGCGCCGAGAATTTCAACCCAGGCAGTACCCGAACACACTCGGCATCGACTGTTGTCCACTGCCCCACTCCCCGAGCAGATGACACAGGAAATATCGACCTCGGCACTCGGTTCGGTGAAGGGAAAATAACTCGGACGGAAACGCACGCCAAGGTCTTCGTCGAATAACGCCCGTAGGAACTCGGTGAGCACGCCCTTCAGATGACCAAAGTGTACGCCCTTATCCACGAGCAGGCCTTCGACCTGGTGAAACATCGGCGAGTGGGTAATGTCATCGTCCTGACGATAAACCGCGCCCGGCGCTATGACAGCAACGGGGGGGGACGATTTTTCCATGATGCGAATCTGAACCGGCGACGTATGCGTGCGCAGCAGGTGGCCGTCCTTGGTAAAAAAAGTATCCTGCATATCCCGGGCGGGATGATCAGCGGGAATATTCAGCGCTTCGAAATTATGGTACTCATCCTCGACCTGGGGCCCCTCCGCTGTGGCGAAACCCATCGATTCCAGAATCGAACGCACTTCCTCCATCGAACTCGCCAGAGGATGCGGATGCCCGGGCTCCGAAGCATAGGCGGGCAAAGTGTAGTCAAGCGCGGGTCCTTCGAGTTCGCGGGCCTGGGCCTGCGCATCCAGCGAGTCACTGCGATTCTGCAGTTGCTCCGTCAACGAAGACCTAAGACTGTTGATGCGCTTACCCGCTGCTCGCTTCTGATCGGCACTAAGCCCGGCGAGTTGTTTACCCAGGGCCGTTACTGAACCGCGGCGGCCGAACAGGGCAACGCGAGCGGTTTCGAGCTCCGCTTTATCACCTGCCTTATCCACGAGCCCCGAAGCGTCACGCTCCAGCGCCAGGAGGCTGTCTTCCAGCCCGCCTGGGATCTCGTCGGTCACACCGCCGACTCGGCCTTTGCAGCACTCACCACGGCCGCGAAAGCCTCCTTCTCGTTGACCGCCATTTCGGCGAGCGATTTACGATCAACTTCAACGCCGGCCAGCTTCAGCCCGTGGATCAGCTGTGAATAGCTCAAACCCAGCTCCTTGCACGCGGCGTTGATGCGGATAATCCACAGCCGTCTGAATTCACGCTTGCGGACCTTGCGATCGCGGTACGCGTAAACCAACCCTTTTTCGACCGTCTCGCGCCCCTGCCGGTACAGCTTGCGGCCGCCCGTGTAGCCCTTGGTTCGTGCAAGTATGCGGTTGCGCCGCCGCCTGCCCTTAACTCCCTTTGTTACCCTCGACATTCCTGTTTTCCTCCGTAGTCTGCAGCTTCGTGCCCGTCGGGGCCGAACGCCGCAGGGGCACTACCCGTTGGGCAGCAGCCGCCTGACCGATTTTTCATCCGCACTCGAAACAGTTCCCGCTTTTCGTAGGTTGCGTTTCTGTGTCGCTGATTTGTGAGCAAGTATGTGACGAAGATACGCCTTGTTCCTTCGTATTTTGCCGCTACCGGTGAACCGGAAGCGCTTCGCCGCACCACGTCTTGTTTTTACCTTAGGCATTTTTCTCTACCGCTCCTCAGTTTTTGACTGGAACAACCACGACCGACATGTGGCGTCCCTCCATCCGCGGATCCCCCTCCGGGGTTGCGTGCTCCGCTATTGATTCAAGCATCTTATCCAAAGTGTTTCTCCCGAGATCCGGCCTCGTTATCTCCCGCCCCTTGAAAAACACCGAAATCTTCACCCGATGCCCCTTCTGGAGAAACCTGAGTATGTGGCCCTTCTTGAACTCGATGTCGTGGGCTTCGGTTCGCGACCGGATTTTTACCTCTTTCATCGCCGAGGCCACCGATTTCTTCTTGGTCTCCTGGGTTCGCTTCTTCTGCTCGTAGCGATACTTGTGAAAATCCATTATCCGACAGACCGGCGGGTCCGCGGTGCCTGCCACCTCTACGAGATCGAGCCCTCTCTCCTCGGCCACACGCCTGGCCTTGTCGAGAGTGACGATACCGAGCTGGCCCCCGTCGCTATCGATCAATCGCAATTCTCTCGCTCGTATCGCCTTGTTGATCCTTGTTGTTTCTTCGTTTTTCGCTATGACGCACCTCCGTGTTCCGGGTCATTACGTTCGATAAGCCACGCGCTGAAATCCGCGAGACTCATTGCTTCGAGCTGGCTGTCTCCGTGGAGTCGGGGCGCAACCGTCCCGTCTTCGACCTCTCGATCTCCGACCACGGCAATCACCGGCACCTTCTGTTTCTGGGCTTCCCTTATCTTAAACCCAAGCTTCTCGTTACGAAGGTCGGCCCGGGCCCTGATGCCCGCGGCCTTGAGCTTTTCTACCGACGCCGCTGCGTATTCGTTCTGGCGGTCGGTCACTGTCACGAAGCGCACCTGGCAGGGCGCGAGCCACAAGGGCAGCGCGCCGCCGGTGTGCTCAAGCAGGATTGCCATGAAGCGCTCAAGCGAGCCAAGCACAGCCCGATGAATCATCACCGGACAGCGTTCGCCGCCATCGCTGTCAACGTAGCCCAGCGAAAAACGCTCAGGCATCGAAAAGTCGAGCTGGACGGTACTAAGCTGCCACTCCCGCTTCATCGCGTCGATTACCGCAAAATCTATCTTGGGCCCGTAGAAGGCCCCGTCGCCGGGGTTTTCGATGAAGCCTGGTGCTTCCTTTTCGAGAACAGCGCGGAGCGTGGCCTCGGCCTGCTCCCACATCTGGGCACTCCCGATGGACTTGGCCGGGCGCGTGGACAGATAGACCTTTGATTCTTCGAAGCCAAAAGCCCTGTGCGTACGGTTTATCATATGCAGGACAGCTGATATTTCAGATTCGATGTCTTCAGGGCGACAGAAGATATGGGCGTCGTCCTGGCAGAAGGAGCGCACCCGGGCCAGGCCGTGTACGACACCCGAGCGTTCGTAACGGTGCAGACGGCCGAAATCCGCCATCCTGATCGGCAAATCCCTGTATGACTTTTTGCCCTCGCTGAACATCAGGCAGTGAGTCGGGCAATTCATGGGCTTAACCGCAAATTCCTTGTCGTCGACGGTCGTGAAGTACATGTTGTCGACGTAGTTGTCGTAGTGACCCGAACGGTGCCACAGGTCCACGTCCAGGATCTGCGGAGTGATGACCTCTTCGTACCCGTACTCGGTGTACAGGCCGCGAATGTAGCTCACCAGCTGGTTGTAGAGGGCAGCTCCGTCGGGGTGAAAAAACGGTGACGCCGGGGCTTCGGGGTGAAAGCTGAAAAGGCCGAGATCCTTGCCAATCTTACGATGGTCGCGTTTCCTGGCTTCTTCTATTCGGGCGAGGTGAGAAGACAGCTCTTTCTTTTTCGCGAAGGCGGTCCCGTAGATCCGCTGCAGCATCGGACGCTTCTCGTCACCTCTCCAGTAGGCGCCGGCCACGTGGGTGAGCTTGAAGACTCCCAGCTGGCCGGTAGATGGGACGTGCGGGCCACGACACAGATCTACGAAATCACCCTGACGATACAAGCTGACAGTGGGCTCGTCGAGGTCGTCGATGATCTCGGCCTTGTACTCCTCCCCCTTATCGGCAAAGAGCGCCCGGGCGCTGTCTTGATGCAGTTCCTCGCGTGAGACTGGATGGTCCTCGGCGATGATACGGGACATCTCTGCCTCTATCTTCTCGAGGTCTTCGGGTCCGAAACCGGCGGGGTAAGCAAAGTCGTAGTAAAACCCATCCTCGATGACGGGGCCGATGGTTACCTGGGCAGAGGGATAAAGGCGTTTCACCGCGTGGGCAAGGAGGTGGGCGGTGCTGTGTCGAAGTACTTCCAGACCGGGACCGGACTCGGCCATGACGGGCTCTAACGAGCAGTCATTGAGCAGCGGCGACGAAAGATCGGTCGCGACCCCTTCCACGAGTACACAGACAGCACGTTCTGCTACTCGGCTCGGCAGGACCTCGCGAGCCATCGATCCTTTTTCGATCGTAAGGGGCTCCCCTCGTCCCACCGTTACGGTGATATTATCAGGCACCTGCTGTTCTATCCGTCTCGTGCGCTCATTATCGGCGGGAAGCCTCGGCATTTTAACCCCGCTCGACTGATTTTTACGCTTACCCGGTCCTCCTTCTCAACTCTCTGAACTACCTTCTTGCAGCTACACTGGTAGGCACGGGCGGGATCGAACCGCCGACCCCCTCCGTGTCAGGGAGGTGCTCTTCCACTGAGCTACGTGCCTCTGTAGTGGTAGCGCAACTGTCCCAACTACCAATCTCACGCGAAGCAGTCAACCCGTTCCCGGCGGCCAGCCCTCCCCGGCCGGCCCCTCCGGGCGCCGTTGCAGACCTCCGCCAGCGGCTCCGCCAAATTGAAGCACGCAGTTTTATTGCCCACCGGCTGCTCCGCTTGTAGCATGAAGGCAGGATGAAACGGCAGCAGATCATAACCCTGTTCCTTTTTCTCGCGCTGGGCGGCCTGGGCTACGTCCTGCTTTCGATACTGCTGCCTTACCTCGAGCCGGTCATGTGGGCAGTTGTACTGGCCATGGTCTTCTTTCCCCTGTTCAAGTTGCTACGGCGCGCCCTGAGGCGTTGGGACAATCTGGCTGCCGGACTGATGACGATACTGGTCTTTGCCGTCGCGGTAGTCCCCGGCTTGTTACTCACCGGGGCCTTGGCACGGGAAGCAGTTGAAGGCTATCGCACGCTCTCTAGTTATGCAGCCGAGGGTAACCTGACCGTACTCAACCGCCTTAGCGAAGCGTGGTTCATTGAGCCTATCTGGCAATGGCTCCGTGAGCGCATGGCTTCGGGCAACGTCGACGCGACCGGTTTCGCTCTTTCAGGGGTTAAGTGGGTAAGCGAGTTTGCGGCGACGAGGGCCACGGCCATCGCGCGCAACGTTTTTGAGTTTGCCATAGCGACCGGGATCATGACCTTCACGCTGTTCTTCCTTTTTCGCGATGGCGAGACGACCGTCGAATCGCTTCGCCGCAGTATCCCGATGATGGCTGCTGACCGCGATAGAATTTTTGACAGTTTCAAACGAACCGTGCTCGCGGTCGTGCAGGGCCTTACGCTGACCGCCCTGGCCCAGGGAGTGCTGGTCGGACTGGCCCTGTGGGCAGTCGGTGTACCATTCAGCCTGCTGCTGGGTGCGGTGGCCTGCCTTTGCGCCTTCCTGCCGGTGGGTGGCGCAGCCCTGGTTTGGGTACCAGCAGCAGTGGCGCTAGCACTGTCTAGTCAGCTCGTCGCCGCCGGCGCACTCATCGCCTGGGGCCTGCTGGTCGTCTCGTCTGTAGACAACCTCCTGCGTCCGTACCTGATCAGCAGCCAGGCCCGGTTGTCAACGCCGCTACTGTTTTTCGGAATCATCTGCGGCCTGAGAGCCTTCGGCTTCATAGGGCTGTTTCTTGGCCCCGCCCTGCTGGCAACTTTTGCCGAACTGATGCGTACGTTTCGCGAGCTCTACGCCGAATCGCCCAGCTGATCACGCCTGGGGCTCTTCCTCGTCGGCGTCGGTGGATTCCGAAGAATCTCCCTCCGCTACTTCTTCGACCGATTCGCTATCTACTGAATTATCTTCGGACCCGGAAGATGTTGTTTCTACTTCGTCCGTCGCGGCCGAAAGCTCATCGACCACCGCCTCTTCGGGCACCGCGCCTTCCTCGCCTGCATCATCTTCGCCACCGCCGATGGCAATCACCGAGACCTTGATGTTTGCAACGACACCATGGCCTACGTGTACCGGGACCTCGTGAGTTCCTGCTTCCTTAATCGGGGTGACGAGCTGAACATCGTGTTTGTTTATGACCAGGCCCCGCTCTTCGAGAAGCCGGGACACATCGGAAGCGGTAACCGAGCCGAACAAGTGGCCACTCTTTGCAGCGCGGGCTTCGATTTCGACCGCCACACCGTCAAAAGCTTTCTGCCGGGTGTCGACATCGCCCATCTCATTTTCTTTCTTGAGCTGGATGAGGGCCTTCTCGTGCTCAAGGCTGCGCAGGCTGCGACGGTCCGCCGTAACGGCTTTACCCTTAGGCAGCAAGTAATTGCGGGCGTAGCCTGCCTTTACCTTGACAACGTCGCCTATCACCCCGAGCTGGGGCACGTCTTCTCTGAGGATTACTTCCATTAGCGATCTCCCTCCCCACGCTGTTGAAGGCCCGAGCCGGTGTACGACAACAGGGCCGCGTTACGCGCCCGCTTTATCGACAGGGCCAATGGTCGCTGGTGCTTGGCACAGGTGCCCGTACTACGTCGGGGCACTATCTTGCCTCTTTCGCTGACAAACTCTTCGAGTACGTCGACGAACTTGTAATCAATCTGCAGCTCCTTGTCCGCGCAGAAAATACAATGACGCCGTCCTCTTCGAAATCTTCCGCCCCTGCCCTTGGCACGTCCACCACGCGAAGGGGGGCCACCACGACTGTCACCGCCACGACTGTCACCGCCGCGCCTGTCTCCACCCGAGCGATCTCCACCCGAGCGATCTCCACCCGAGCGATCTCCACCCGAGGACCCACTTCCGGGGCTTGCAGATTCTGCCGAGGCTTTTTCAGACTGAGTTACTTTGGGCGGAGCTGCTGCTTCAGGCGCTGCGGCTTTCGGCGCGGAACCTTCGGCAGGGCTTGTTTTGGCTTCTTCTTCTTTTTTCTCGTCTGACATTTCAGTCGCCTCTCACTTCTTTATCGCCGCTTTCAACGTTTTCTCCATCGGCCGCTGGAGCAGGGTCGGCCTGCGCCGCTGGAGCGGGGTCGGCCTGCGCCGCTGGAGCAGGGTCGGCCTGCGCCGCTGGAGCAGGGTCGGCCTGCGCCGCTGGAGCATTGCTGGCGGCCTCACCCCCTGCTTTCTTTTTTTCGGGGGCGGCAGCAGTTGAAGCTGTAGCCTCACCTCCACGAGGGGAGGAATCACCGCCGCGGGGGCTTCGCCTGTCATCACGGCCTCGGCGATCGTCCCTGTAATCCCGGTCGCGGGGGGGTTCTGCCGGTCTCTCCTTGGGCAGCCCTGTGTGATCCTGCTGTACGCTGATATAGCGCAGCACGCCGTCAGCAATACGCAGGGTGCGCTCCAACTCAGCCACCACAGCCGGTTCGGCCTGGTACTCGAGCAACAGGTAGCGGCCGTCGGTCTGGTCCTGGATCGGGTAGGCCAACTTGCGCACTCCCCAGTCGAGTTCCGTATCGACGGTGCCTCCGTTGTCCTTGACAACCGAAACAAAGCGCTCGCGCAAGGCTGTGGCCTCGTCACCGAGCAGGGTAGAAATAACGATCATGGTTTCGTAGGCTCTCATGCTTCCTCTCTCACACCAGCAGTGGTGCGATAACCAACGACACTATTGACATCAACTTGATGAGGATGTTCATCGACGGGCCCGACGTGTCCTTAAACGGGTCGCCCACAGTATCTCCAACGACCGCCGCATGGTGCGCGGGGGTTCCTTTATGTTCGCCTTCAATGGCACCGGTTTCAATTGCCTTCTTGGCGTTGTCCCAAGCACCACCGGCGTTGGCCATCATCAGCGCCAACAGCACTCCTGCCAGAGTGGCACCGGCGAGCATTCCACCCAGCGCCTCGGCCCCCAGGATAAAACCCACAGCGACCGGTGCAACCACCGCCACAACGCCCGGCAGGACCATTTCCTTGAGCGCGGCGCGGGTCGATATATCAACACAACGGGCCGAGTCGGGCTTGACGCCTTCCTTGCCCTCAAGCAGGCCCGGGATTTCGCGAAACTGACGGCGAATCTCCTCAACCATCTGCGCCGCCGCCTTGCCGACCGAAGTCATCGTCAGGGCTGCAACGAAGAACGGCAGCACACCGCCGATGAACAGACCGATGACCACGGTGGGCTCGGTTATCACGATCAACATCGGCTCGATGCCCTGGGCCGCCCTCACGTGGTTGACAGCCATCGAGTAAGCCGAAAACAGCGCCAACGCCGTAAGCGCAGCCGAACCAATAGCAAAACCTTTTCCGATAGCAGCTGTAGTGTTGCCTATGGCGTCGAGGCTGTCGGTTATCGCTCGTACGTCCGGGCCAAGTCCGGCCATTTCCGAAATACCGCCGGCATTATCAGCCACCGGGCCGTAAGCGTCTACGGTCATGGTCACGCCAACCGTCGCCAACATTCCTACCGCCGCGATTCCGATACCGTACAGTCCGGCAAAATCGTTGGCCACATAAATGGTGATGCAGATGACCACAACGGGGAGAGCGCAGCTTTCCAGCCCGATCGCCAGGCCGTTGATGATGTTCGTGGCCGCACCGGTTTTCGACGCATCGGCGATGCGCCGCACTGGCGGGCCCGCGGTGTAGTACTCGGTGATCAGGCCGATAAGGATACCGCCTACCGATCCAACGACGACGGCAAGCCAGACCCCGGTGGCGATGTTACTGCTGTTGACGAGCATAAAAGCGCCCAGCAACAGCAGGCCCGCCGATATGAAGGTGGAGTAGCGCAGTGCCGCCGCCGGACCGATGCTCTTGAGCACCCTCATCGAAAAGATACCGACCACCGAAGCCGCCAGTCCCAGCACTGCCAGCGCAAGGGGAAACATCATCAAATGAGTCCTCGCGGCCTCTTCACTGGCTGCGCCACGAGCGATATCGAGCACCCCGGCGGCGGATAGGGTCGCCGCGATCGCCAGGGTCGCTATCATCGAACCAACGTAGGATTCAAAGATATCAGCCCCCATTCCCGCCACGTCTCCGACGTTGTCACCCACATTATCGGCGATTACACCGGGGTTGCGCGGGTCGTCTTCGGGAATACCGGCTTCGACCTTACCTACGAGGTCGCTGCCTACGTCGGCTGCCTTGGTGTAAATGCCACCTCCGACCCGGGCAAAAAGCGCAATTGAACTGGCGCCCATCGCGAAGCCGTTGATCACCGCTGCGTTCTCAGGGTTGCCGTAGAAGCTGAACAACACACCGACGCCTATCAGGCCCAGGCTAGCGACAGCCAGTCCCATGACGGCCCCTCCATTAAAAGCTACCAGCAGTGCCTTGTCCTGGCCGCCATCCCGGGCAGCCTGGGACGTACGCACGTTAGCGTTGGTGGCCGAGGCCATTCCTGCCAGGCCCGCTACCATCGAGCAGCCAGCGCCAGCAACAAAGGCATAGGCCGTGTCGGGGCCGAGCTTCCAGTATAGAAGTGCAAAAACAGCCAGTTCAAAGACAACCAGGATCTGGTATTCGCGCTTGATGAAGGTGATCGAGCCTTCCTTGATCGCCTGGGCGATCTCAACCATTTTTTCGTTGCCGGGGCTTTCTTTCTTGACGGCGAAAAACAATACGCCCGCCACTCCAAGGCCCAGTACCCCCGCCAGCCATGCCAGATCAATCAAAAGATTCATTACCAGTATTTCCTCCTGTCATTTTCCCGTCGAACTCCGTACCACCGGTATTTGGCCCGGCGATCTCTCGTTCGACTTTCTACTGCAACGGCCGATTTCAATCGCCCGTATCGCTCCCCTTAACACCCAGGTCCACGCTGTTGAAACGGTTCATGGCGACAACAAAGCCCGCCCCGAGGGCAACCGACAGCGCATCAGCAGCAACACCCGCGATTTTTTTCACAAGAGCCTTCTCGCTCTCGTCAAAATCGCTCAGCAGGTAATCGCTCAATTCGCTGTCTCCCGGTTTTCCAACGCCTACTTTAACCCTGCCAAAATCCGTCGTCCCCAGCTCCTCTATCACCGACTCCACACCCCGGTGACCACCACTGCCACCTCCCTGACGCAACCGTAACCGGCCGAGCGGAAGGTCCGCGTCGTCATAAACGACCACCACGTTTTCTTCAGCTATACCGAGTTCGTGGCAGCCTGCGCTTACGCTCCTGCCACAGAGATTCATGAAGGTCTGGGGCTTCATGATCAACACCTCGGTACGGCCCGACTTCGCGGAAACCGTCAGCGCCTCGTATCTTTGGCGCCGGATGCTCGCCGACAAACGTTCTGCGAACGTGTCGACTACCTGGAATCCCAGGTTATGCCTTGTGTCCTTGTATTCCTCTCCCGGGTTGCCAAGTCCAGCGATGCAGTACATATGCCGTCACCAACCCGTCCTGCCTCAGGAATCGTCGGCCTTCTCGCCGCCTTCGCCGGCGGCAGCCGCGTCTCCCTCGGCTTCGCCCTCGCCTTCGCCCTCGCCTTCGCCGAGCTCCGCTGCTTCCTCTTCGACCACTTCTTCTGCAATGGGAGGACTTACGGTCACGACGGTGAAATTATCCGTAAAAAGCAGCTCAACGCCTTCGCCGACAACCAGGTCCTCTGCGTGCAGGACGTCGTGAATGTCCAGCGCGCTCACGTCGACTTCTATAGATTCAGGAAGAACTGCAGGCAACGCCCTTACCTCAACTTCCCTGACAACCGGCTGCAGGATGCCCCCGTTGACGACTCCAACCGGTTTGCCGGCAAAACTCAGCGCCACGTTCGCAGTGATCGGAGCAGCCAGATCAACGCGTAGAAAATCAACGTGCAAAGTCTCACCGGTAACCGGATGGTGCTGACTTTCCTTGATGAGCACGATGGACTCGTTGAGGCTGGAGTCCGCCGAGTTGAAGCGGATTAGATGGGCCCCCTTCGAAGCCAGCCCGCTGCGGTCGAACTCCCTGGCGTTGACCTGCACCGATATCTCGCTTTCGCCCTGGCCGTAAAAAACCGCTGGGATCAAGCCATCGCGCCGAAGCAGCCGCGATTTTATGGAGCCCTCGCGTCGTTTAACTTCCAATTGTACGGTTCGCATATCCTCTCCTGTCTACTCGAAAAGCGAGCTTATAGATTCCTCGTCGTGGGTTCTTCGGATAGCTTCGGCGATCAGGCCCGCTACCGACACGACCCGTATTCGATCACACCCCTGCACTGATTCGGTCGCCGCTATGGTGTCGGTTGTCACCAGCTGTTCGAGTGCCGACGAGGCAATTCTCTCCACGGCCTCGCCCGAAAGCACACCGTGAGTACAGCAAGCCAATACACCGACAGCGCCAGCTTCCTTGATCGCGTCGGCAGCTTTGCAGACCGTTCCAGCCGTGTCGATCATGTCGTCCACGATCACTGCCACACTGCCCTCAACGTCACCGATCAGCCGCATTTCTTCGACCTGGTTGGCCCTCACGCGGCGTTTATCAATGATGGCAAGCCCAGCGTCCAGGCGCTTGGCGAAAGCCCTGGCCCGCTCCACGCCCCCGGCATCGGGAGAAACCACGACGATTGGCCTGTCGCCGACCAGCGACATGATCTCGGGCTGAAGTACCGGGGCGGCGTAGAGGTTGTCCACCGGGACGTCAAAAAACCCCTGTATCTGGCCGGCGTGCAGCTCCATCGTCATCACACGTGAAGCCCCGGCCGTGACAACGAGATCGGCTATGAGCTTGGCGCTTATGGGTACCCGCGGGGCAACCTTGCGGTCCTGCCTCGCGTAGCCGTAATAAGGGATAACCGCCGTAACCCGCTTTGCCGAAGCGCGCTTCAAGGCGTCCAGCATCAACAGCAACTCCATGATGTGATCGTTGCCGGGAGTAGAGGTAGACTGGATGACGAAGACGTCACCACCGCGAACGTTGTCGTTTATTTCGATGAGGACTTCGCCGTCGCTGAAACGGCGCACGTCGGCGTTCCCGACCTGGGTGCCCAGCTTCTCGGCAACACTCGACGCCAGACCAAGACTGGCGTTACCAGAAAAAATAAGCAGTTCGTCTCTAGCCAGCGAAGCCAATGGTATTCCTCTCTATAAACAAATCATCCATCCATCGCCTCGCGGCGCTACGGTCCAGTCTGAAACGGTCCGGTCAAAAACAATGCTGGGCGGGAAGGATTCGAACCTTCGCATGCCGGACCCAAAATCCGGTGCCTTAACCAGCTTGGCTACCGCCCACTAAGGACGTCCTCCCGGCGAACGTCTGAGGATCCTCGTTACAAACACCCTCACAGGCCGAGCAAAAGTACACGCGGCCCGCCGCGCGGCCCTGCCGTCCCTGAACAAGCCGACCACGGCTGACCCTGAGCCCGACATAACCGCTGCCGAAGCGCCAACCGCCATCAACAAATCAACGGACCTGGAGACCTCCGGAAAGCTGTCGCAGACTCCCTCTTGAAGGTCATTAACCAGCAGCCCCTCAAGCGCGGCACCGCGCTTGAGTGAACGCAGGAGCCTAGTTCCAGCCCCCCTTGAAGTCAAGCTTTTCACGGCGTTGGAGAAGGCCCACGCTGTGTCTACTCCCAGCGGCGGAACCACCACCAGCAGGCTGCCCCGGTAAGGCAGGTCTATGAAGCTGAGCCGCTCTCCCACCCCCCTGGCCATCGCAGGCCGGCTGGAGACAAAAAACGGAACGTCAGCGCCCAGTTCCAGCGCCAGCCGGGCTACAGTGGGCGCGGCCAACTTCCTACCCAGCAACCCCGGCAACACCCGCAGGACCGCAGCGGCATCACTGCTTCCACCGCCCAGCCCCGCCTGGCTGGGAATTCGTTTTACCAGCCGGATACTCACCGCCGCTGTTTCATCCAGGTGCTCGAGCACAGCTTGTGCAGCTCTTGCCGCGATGTTGGCAGCGCCCCCCGGCACCCCCTGGTCTCCGCTCACCGTACAGCAAACCTCGATGTTTACGCTCGGGCGCACCTCAACGTGGACGTCGTCGTATATGGCCACGGGTACCATGAGGGACTCGAGCTCGTGGTAGCCGTCACTGCGCCTGCCCACCACCCGCAGGCTGAGATTCACCTTCGCAGGCGCCCTCACCGCCCTGCTCACTGCTGATTCCCCCGACACCAGCCCCAACTTGACCGCCTCGGGCCGCCGTGACAACAAGCGCCATGCCTGAACAGACAGAACTCGCGCGGCAGCTGGCGCGAGAAGCCGGAAAAATCATCCGTGATTCGCTGCCCCTGAAAAAAGAAATCTCACATAAAGCGGCCGTGGACCTGGTTACCAACGTTGACCTCAAGGCCGAGAAAATCATCGTCGAGGGCATAGCCCGGGCTTTTCCCGATCACGCAATAGTCGCGGAAGAAAACCACTTTGATCGCTCCGACCATGACTGGTGCTGGTACGTAGACCCACTCGACGGCACCATCAACTACGTCCACGGCATCCCACACTGCTCGGTATCAATCGCGCTACTGCACCGGGGCGCACCCGTTGCGTCGGCCGTATACGATCCTTTCAGAGACGAGATGTACCATGCCCGGGCTGGTGCGGGCGCCTTTCTCAACGACAGCCCCGTAGCGGTGTCTCCCACCGCAGCGCTGGAAGACTCGCTGCTGGTTACCGGGTTCCCCTACGACCGTCGCGAAAACCTGGGTCTATACCTGCCCTATTTCGAGCACTTTCTGGTCAATGCCAGGGACGTCAGGCGCTTCGGATCCGCCGCACTGGACCTCTGCTACCTGGCCTGCGGCCGCTTTGACGGTTTCTGGGAATGGAAATTACAACCCTGGGACACGGCAGCCGGGTGGCTTGTTGTTACCGAAGCTGGAGGTACCGTAACCGACTTCAACGGCGACGCGTATGACCCGTGGAGCCCACGCGTGCTGGCCAGTAACGGACTGATCGAGCAGGAGTTCATAGCCCATATGGGCAGAATTGCTGCTGGCAGTTAGCCGGCGGACGTTGTAAAGCAGGCCCCAGGCGACCAACGCCCTCGTAGCTCAGGTGGATAGAGCACCGGCCTCCGAAGCCGGTTGCACAGGTTCGAGTCCTGTCGAGGGCACCACTCACCGGGCCCCCCGGACACCAGCCCCCCCGGGACTGCCGCTGTTGGTCGAAAGTTGACAAGATCCCCCTTTCCAGACTACTCTCAACTGTTCTGGCGCCGGGAGGGCAGCGCTTATTATGGAAGTTCAAGTCGAAGGCTCGCTGGAGCGAGCAATAAAGATCCTTAAGAAGAAGATGGCATCCGAAGGTGTCTTCAAGGAAATGAAGCTGCGTTCTTTCTACGAAAAGCCCAGCGTCAAGCGAAAAAGAAAGCGCGAAGAAGCGGAGCGCAAGCGCCGCAAGGCCATGCGACGCGCCCAACGCACTCGGCGCTGATCGTACCCCGTCCTCGCAGCACCTCGCGTCGCAGTACAGCTCCAGCCCCCCCAATGCCTCCCGCAAAGGCCCCCCGCTCCTGCCCGGGCCTGCTGCCCGCACCGCTTGACCCGGCAGCTCACATGCGTTAAGTACGCGCAATATCGACTGAAAACGGTACGCGAGAAAACGCCGGGCATTGTTGTTCGGCGAAACCCCTGCAGTTGGTTCCATGTTCGGAGCTGACAGCGGTAGCGGAGAGGATGTGGTGATGGAACTGCCCAGTTGTAAGAAGTGTGAGAACGGACTCCTCGTCCCGCTCTCCGACTACGGAACTGAAGGCGCGTCTGTCATGTATAAGGCGTGGGTCTGCATCAACCCCGACTGCGGTTTCTCGATCCGGGTCGATAAGGGACAGGTTACCTTCGGTCGCAAGATCGAGAGTCCCAGGTAGCCCCGGAAGCGCCGCCAGGCGTTTATCGGGATTTTCGAATAAAAACTGACCGCCTCGCCGCAGGCAGTCTTACAGAGTGAGCGATGCCGAAAAATCGGAACGCCGGAGATAAAAAACAAGCATGACGCAGCCTAAGTCCGAGAACATTNNGGCCATCGCGGTTGTACCGTCTGGCTCACCGGGCTGTCGGGCTCCGGCAAGTCCACCCTTGCAAACCTGCTCGAAAAAGCGCTCTGGGAGCGCGGAGCGCGTGCCTACGTGCTCGACGGCGACAACGTCCGCCACGGCTTGAACAAGGACCTGGGCTTTTCTCCCGAAGATCGTGCAGAAAACATCCGGCGTATAGGCGAAGTCGCCGCCCTCTTCACCGAGGCCGGAATCATCAATGTCACCGCCTTCATTTCGCCCTACAAAGGAGACCGGGACAAGGTTCGCGAGATCATGGCCGACGGTGATTTTGTAGAAGTGTACGTTAAATGCGACCTCGACGAATGCGAGAAACGCGATCCCAAGGGCCTGTACAAGAAGGCCCGCGCCGGGGAGATACCGGAATTCACTGGAATTTCAGCGCCTTACGAAGAGCCTGACAAGGCCGAGTTGATCGTCGACACGACCTCGCAGAGTGAGGAAGACTGCCTCCAGGCCCTGCTCTCCTACCTCGAAGAAAAAGGTTACCTGGCTGCCTGACCGGCCCAGCGCTCGTCAGGACTCCGGAGTCACGTAGGCGGCGGTTATTCCGCCGTCTACGGTGAACTCGGTACCCGTCACAAAACTCGAATCGTCCGAAGCCAGGAAAACAACTGCCCTGGCTATTTCGCCAGGTTCGGCCAAGCGACCCGCCGGGATATGAACCAGGCGGCGTTGCCTCGCTTCGGGGTCGCGTAACAGCTCAGCCAGCAGGGGCGTGTTGACCGGCCCCGGGCACAAGGCGTTGGCCCTGATGCCCTTGCGTGCATATTCAACCGCAATCTCACGCGTCAGGGCAAGCACCCCGCCCTTGCTTGCCGTGTAGGCGCTTTGCGAAGTAGCTGCGCCCATCAGCGCAACAAACGACGCGGTGTTAATGATCGATCCGCCGCCGCATCTCAGCATCGCCGCTACCGCGTACCTGCAACCCAGGAAAACTCCCTTGAGGTTGACGTCCATCACGTGGGCCCAGGTCTCTTCGCTGGTTTCAAGCACCGAGCCATCGTCGCCGGGGAAGATCCCGGCGTTGTTAAAAACAACATCCACCCTGCCCCAGGTCTGCTCGCAGAGGTCTATGGTGTTTTTGACCTGTGCCGCCACGGTCACGTCCAACTGGCTCGCAATCGCAGTGCCTCCCTTTTCGACGGCAAGCGCGACGATTTCTTCGAGGCCATCGGGCCGCAGATCGGCAGCCACCACCCTTGCGCCACGGGCGCAGAACTCCAACACGGTTTCGCGGCCGATACCGCCCGCCGCACCGGTTACGACACAAGCCTTGCCTTCCAGTTGCATACTCTCTTTGCCTTTTGTCAGCCGCGTTCAAGGAAGCGGCGACGCTCCCAGTTAGGAACCACCGGCCTCGACTTCTCAAGTTCGACCTCGGCAAAACGAAGGTAGTGATCCCTGACCTCCGCACCGAAAGAAGACAGGATAAAAGCACTGTCGGCAAACTCTTTCATGGCATCCTCCAGGCAAAGTGGCAGGGTCGCGTGGTCGGCCGACTGGTACAGGTCCCCACTGAGGGCCGAGGGCGGCTCGATACGGTTTCTGATGCCGTCCAGGCCCGCGGCCAGGGTCACCGCCATCACGAGGTAGGGATTGGCATCTCCACCCGGGACCCGGCACTCGACGCGCAGCGCGTCGCCACTGCCCACCAGGCGATAACCAGCCGTCCGGTTATCCCAGGACCAGCCAACACCGGTCGGCGCAAACGTTCCCGCTACGAAGCGACGGTAAGAGTTGGTGTTAGGGGCGTACCACAACGCGCATTCGCGGGCGTGTGCCACGAGGCCGCCGATATACCAGCGGAACAGGTCGGAGCAACGAGCCGGTGTTCCCGGCAACTCGTTATCACCACTGAAGAGTGCCTCACCAGTGTCGACCGACCAGAGGCTCGAATGCAGGTGCATGCTGTTGCCAGCGAGATTTTCGTGGAGCTTGGCCATGAAAGTAACCGAGACATCCTGCGATGCGGCGATTTCCTTGGCAGCTTGTTTGAATATCGAGTGCCTGTCGGCCATTTCGAGCATACCGGTGTAGCGAAGGTTGATCTCGTGCTGCCCCGGGCCCCACTCCCCCTTGCTCGATTCGACCGGCACACCGGACGCGTCCATTGCACGTCGTATCGCTCCGATGACCGGCTCCTCGCGGGTAGCGTGCATGGTGTGATAGTCCTCCACGTACCAGCCGGAAGTACGCGGTTCACCGAAGTCCCGCGCCTCAGCCTCGTCGTAGCTTTCACGCAAGAGAAAGAACTCCAGCTCCGAACCCGCACGGGGGTCATAGCCAAGTTCGCGGGCGAGCCCTATCTGCCTTGAGAGTATGCGGCGCGGCGAGATCTCCACGGGCGCTTCGTCGGCGGGACTCGCGAGGTCACACAACACCAGGGCCGTGCGATCCTGCCACGCGGCCAGCCTCAGGGTCGAAAGGTCCACAGTGGCGTGAACGTCACCGTACCCTTTGTCCCAGGACGACCACTCGTAGCCCGCGACGGGGTCCATCTCCATGTCACAGGCAAACAAGTAATCGCAGGCATGAAGGCCTCCCTGGAGAATATCGGAGAGGAAAAAATGCCCGGTATTGCGCTTGCCGACCAGCCTTCCGTACATATCCGGAAAGACCGTGAGCACCGTGTCTACGCTACCATTCTCTATGAGCCCCGTAAGCGTCTCTATGCTCAAAGCGCTGCCAACTGACCAGCCTTTTTCAGTTTCGCCCACAAGGCTTATTCGCCCGTCAGCGCGGCGATTGCAAGCCCTCGAGCGGCTTGATTATACTGCCGCAACTGCTAATCAGGGTGCCGCGGCAAGCCATCCGCGCCTGCAATGTCCGGCGAGGCACGCAAACCGCAATCCACAGTATCCAGGAGAGGAAAAGATGATGAATTTACTGCTTAAGAGCATAGCCGTGACTGCCGTGACAACAGCCATGCTGTTGGCCGGGGGCGTGCATATCGCCGATGCCGGGGGCTCGATTACCGGCACCGTGAGCTTTGAAGGAGACGCCCCCTCCAGAAGGCCTATCAGGATGTCTGCTGACCCCACCTGTGATGCTGCCAACCCCGACGGGCGACTCGGCGATGCGATACTGATTGCCGACGGCAAGCTACAGAACGTTTTCGTCTACCTGAAAGAAGGCGTGAGCGGCACCTTCGAAAAGCCCACCGAAATGGTCAAGATCGACCAGAATGGCTGCATGTACGCGCCGCGGATAGTGGGAACAATGGTCGGGCAGACGATCGAAATCACCAACAGCGACTCGACTCTCCACAACGTTCACTCAATGCCCAAAGAGAGCAAACAGTTCAACAACGCGATGCCGATCAAGGGGATGAAAATCAAGAAAAGATTTACCGCGCCCGAGATCATGGTGCGAGTAAAGTGCGACGTGCACCCGTGGATGGCTGCCTGGGTCGGCGTACTAGATCACCCATTCTTCGCGATCTCTGCAGCCGACGGTACTTTTACCATCGCGAACGTACCCGCTGGAACCTACACCGTCGAAGCCTGGCACGAGAAATTTGGGACCCGCACTGCGAGCGTCACTGTTTCCGAGGGCGGAAGCGCTGGTTCGGACTTCAGCTTCGCGAGGGCGAACTGACCCTGCTCGTAGCCCGGTCCGGCCCACGGTCGGCCCGGGTTACCGCGCGGTGGATCGGGGCCGGCTGAAGTGACCGCCGTCTTTTCGCTCAGCTGTGTCGCTTTCCTGCTACTCACCGCCACGATACTGACCCGGATACTCAGGCCCGGCACTCCCGAGATCCCATCGCAACTAGCGTGGACACTGAGCCCCGTGTTGATCGTCCTCATCGTCGCGCTGATGTTCCAAGCGCGTTAGGGCCAAGGTGAGCGAGTTATCGACAGGCCGCCTTCCCGATCGTAAAATTCGCGTACTCGCGGTAACCGCCCTGCTGATGGCCTTTGTTCTCGTTGTCGCGGGTGGACTGGTAACCAGCCGGGACGCGGGCCTGGCCGTGCCCGACTGGCCGCTTTCCTACGGCGGCGTCAACCCGCCCCGCTGGTACGAAATCGACAACGTACGCACCGAGCACGGGCATCGCTTGATTGCCGCCTCCGTGGCCGTCGTGACCTGCCTGCTCGGGATGTCCCTGTACCGCAACGACACGCGCAAATACGCCCGTATTCTCGGCCTGGCCGCCATAGCCGCCGTACTGGCCCAGGCGCTGATGGGAGGGTTGAGAGTAATCTGGCTGTCACTGGACCTGGCCATGGTTCACGGTTGGTTTGGACAGGCCTTCTTCGGAATTCTGGCTGCCATTGTCACGGTCACTTCCCCCTCCTGGGTGAACGATGAAGCGATGGAAGACCACACCCCCCTGCAACTTCCGGGTATCATCATGTTGAGCCTGATAGGCCTCCAGTTGGCCATCGGGGTCTCTCTTCGCCACATGCCCGGTTCGGAGGGCGTGCTGGCACATCCTTTGTTTTACCTGCACCTGCTTATCGGTCTGTGCGTACTCTTCGCTTCGTTCAGATTGGCCAAGCAGGCAAGCCAAACAGGCGGAGCGGCTGGGCGAACGACCCGGCGACTATGCGGGCTACTCTGGTTACAGGTTGGCCTCGGTCTCGCTACCGCCACGCTGCTGCAGCTGGGCGGTCAGCAAGGAAGCGCAGGGCTCGCACTCTCGTGGCTCCCAACCTTGCACGTCGCGGTAGGTGCCGGCGCCCTGGGGCTGGCGGTCACCGGGCTGCTGTACGCCTACAGGCTCCCTTTACAGCGGGGTGAGCGGCTGGTGGCGGATATCAACTGATGACCAACGTAGCAGCCGTAGAAGGATCGTCTGCCGGCCCCGAGCGCGGCCGCGGTTCGGTGTACCTTGAGCTGATCAAGCCTCGCATCGTCACGATGGTGGTTTTGACCGTGCTGGTCGGCTACCTCGCGGTCACCGGACTCCACGACTTCGAGATCGCCGCGCTGCTTCACGTAATTATCGGCACCTGTCTGTCCTGCTCGGGCGCAGGCGCTCTCAACCAGTACCTCGAGCGAAGCAGTGACGGGCTCATGGCGAGGACCCGCTTTCGGCCACTGCCCGCCCAGCTGATAAGCGAAAAATCCGGAATGGCTTTCGGCCTCGTCACCTCGATTGTCGGCGTGGGTTACCTGCTGGCCTTCGTTAACCCGGCAGCGGCACTGGTTAACACCATCACCCTGGGTTCTTACCTCGCGATCTACACGCCGTTGAAAAAATCCTCGAGCCTGTCGACCCTGATCGGCGCGATCCCGGGTGCGCTTCCGCCCGTGATCGGCTGCGCAGCAGCGGGCGACGCGCTGGGTCGGGAATCCCTTCTTCTTTTTTCAATTCTTTTTCTCTGGCAAGTTCCCCACTTTCTTGCCATCGGACTTCTCCACCGAGACGATTACAGAGCCGCTGGGTTTCCCACCTTGCAGGGCATCGACAGCGACGGGAGTGCATCGGGACGGCAGATGGTTCTTTACTCCGCGGCCCTTCTGCCAGTGACGCTGGCAGTGGGAAGCGCTGGCTACTCGGGGCCTGTTTTCTTTATCTGTGCCCTGGTCTTCGGCCTGGCCTACCTGGCGGCTTCGGTGTCCGCGGCAAAAAACCCCAGCCAGCTGGAAGCCAGGCGCCTGCTTCTATGCTCGGTGGCCTACTTGCCCTTGCTGCTGGCGTCCTACCTGTTAGACAGGGTAGCAACGTGACGCCGCCTTCACACGACACTGAAGAAAACCCGTTGCTCGAAGTTAAAAACCTGTCCTATTCATACGGAGACACGGTAGCCCTCGACGATGTATCCTTCACCGTACAGCCGGGGGAGATATTCGGCCTGCTCGGGCCTAACGGCGGCGGTAAGACGACGCTGTTTAAAATTCTCTCGACGCTGTTTCGCATACAGACCGGCGACGCCTGCATCAGGGGCAGGTCCATACAAGAGGACAGCCTGGCTGCACGCTCAGCCCTCGGTGTGGTCTTCCAGAACCCCAGCCTTGATCGCAACCTCACTGTCAAGGAAAACCTCAAACACCACGGTCACCTGCTCGGCATGCGAGGGGCAAAACTAGCCGAAGCCAGCGAGTCTGCCCTGGAACGCCTGGGGGTTACTGAGCGATCCAATGACAGGGTCGACACCCTGTCGGGTGGTCTGGCAAGGCGGGTTGAGCTCGCCAAGGGACTGGACGAACCGTCGACCGGACTGGACCCAGGCGCCCGTCTCGACCTGTGGCGCTACCTCAAGGACTTGAGAAAAGAACAGGGAACCACCGTGATCCTGACGACTCACCTGATGGAAGAAGCCGAATCCTGCGATCGATTGGCGATCATCGACCACGGTCGTTTCGTGGCCATCGGCACACCTCAGGGCCTGCGCTCAAGAATCGGCGAACGAATACTCTCGCTGCGCTGCGAGGACCCTGAGAGTTTCGCGGCAGTGGTCTCCCGCGAATACAAGGTGCAGCCCTTAATTGTCGAGGGCCAGTTGCGGCTTGAGAATATTTCGCCCGAAACCCTGATCCCCCGCCTGTTGCTGGACCATGGCGACAAGATACTCGGCCTCAGCATGGAGCGGCCCACCCTGGCCGACGTGTTCGTGCACGAAACCGGCCACACCTTCTGGAAGTCTGAGCAGGGAGTCGACCCGTCGTGAACCGATTGTTGGCGGTATACACCCTCGCGCTGCGCGAAGTCGTTCGTTTTGTCAGGCAGAAGAACAGGGTCTTCGGTGCGCTCGCACAGCCTGTACTGTTCTGGATTATTTTCGGAGCGGGCCTGAGCGCATCCTTTTCCCCTGGAGTCTCGGCTGGTCAGGGCTACAACGAGTACTTTTACCCGGGCACGGTAGTGCTGGTACTTCTGTTCACGTCGATCTTCTCGACGATCTCGATCATAGAGGACCGCAATGAGGGTTTTCTCCAAGGTGTGCTGGTAGCCCCGGTCGGTATAGGCAGCGTGGTAGCCGGTAAGGTGGTCGGTACTACGATCCTGGCGCTCATGCAGGGCGGGATAATGCTGGCGCTGGCGCCCCTGGCAGGCCTCCCATTAGACCTCGGCCAGGTCGTCGCCGCCATGCTGGTACTGGCTTTCATAGCCATTGCGTTGACCGGTGTTGGAATATCGATTGCCTGGAACATGAGTTCTACGCAGGGCTTTCACGCAATCATGACGGCTTTCCTCATGCCCATGTGGTTTCTTTCGGGCGCCTTTTTTCCTGCCAACGGTCTCCCTTCCTGGCTCGCAGCGATGCTGGCCGTGAACCCACTGACTTACGGACTGGCTACTTTCCGTTACGCTCTTTACGAACCCGGCAGCCCCGCTCTCGCCAACCTGCCCTCGCTTCCTGTCTCTGCTGCAGCCCTGGGGCTTTTCGCCCTGGGAAGCGTAACGTTGGCTACTGCCCTTGCCCACCGTCGCCCCGCGGGGCCTGACAGTTAAATCCATGCCCACGAGTGCTTCTATCGTAGTTCGCCGTACGCTGATCGCGCTAGTAGCGCTAGGCCTGTTGGTATTCATCGCCCGCAACAAGCTCGCCGACGCCCCCGAGCTTCCGGTAATCAATGCGGTGCCCGCTTTTGAATTCACCGACCAGGCCGGGGCCGTCTATGGCAGCACGGAGCTCGAGGGTAAAGTCTGGCTAGCAAGCCTGCTCTACACCACCTGCCCCGGGCCCTGCCCACGTCTCGTAGGCCAACTGGGAAGGTTGATGAACAGCTGGAAAAAGCACGACCAGCTTCGTTTTGTTTCTTTCACTGTTGACCCGTCGCGCGACAGTCCTGGCGTCCTGTCCGATTATGCAACGGCCCACGACATCGACACTGGTCGCTGGGCTCTGCTCACAGCCGACGAAAGTGGCCTCTTCCCGTTCATTCGCCAGGCCTTCCTCGTGGAGGCAGCCACCGAGATCACCGACCTCGATGACGACGAAGTCGACCTGCTGGGCCCGATCGCCCATAGCCTGCACGTATTTCTCGTGGACGGAGATTCACGCCTGCGGGGAATCTACGACACCACCGACGAAACGGCCATGCGGCGTTTAAAAGGAGACGTGCCGCTGTTGTTGCGCAATCACTGACCGTTCGGTGGTCAGCCCGCGGCCAGCATCTTTCCGAGCGAGGCCAGGTGAAATTCGGCGCCACCCAGTGTGAGCTCAATCTGCTTGGACCACAGGTAGTAGCGGTGCAACGGGTAGTCGTTGTCTACCCCAGTACCGCCGTGCAGGTGCTGGCAGGCGTAGACGGCGCTGTGTCCGCCCTCTGAAGCCCAGTACTTGGCCACTGCCAGCGCCTCGTCGGCTGCTTCGCCTCGGTCCAGGCAACCCACAGCGTACCAGGTCGCGAGCTTTATGGCCTCGAGGTCCACGAACGCGTCGGCTGCCCTCTGTGCCACGGCCTGGAAAGAGGCCACCGGCTTACCGAACTGCTCGCGTGTGGAAGTATAATCTGCCGTCATACGAACTGCCCTCGCGACCACCCCCGCCTCGGTAGCGCAGAGACCCGCCATTGAGAAGCGGACCAGGTCGGCCACCGCCTTGCCGTCCGCAGGGCCGAGTGCGGACCGGTTGTCGACCACGGCACCAGAGAGATCCAGGCTGCTGCGAATTTCGCCACTGGTGGCTTCCTGGTCGCCCAGGACCACTCCGCTACCGGCCGGGTCAAGCAGGAACAAGCCCAGTCCCTGGCCGTCAACGCGGGCCGGTACCAGGATTCGCGCGGCGTGCTGACCGGCGCCTACCAGCTGCTTGTTGCCGTCCAGCCTCCAGTTTTTACCATCCTTGATGGCCGTAACCCCTGTATCGCAGGGGTCATCGCTGCAGGTTTCCGACAGGGCTGCGCTCAGCACCAATTCGCCTTTGGCAACAGCAGGGAGAAAATCAGCGAGCACGTCCTCTTCTGCGTGCGCAAGCAGCGTCAAGACACCCGATGCCAGGGTGTCGAGCAAGGGCACTGGCGCCACTGCCCAGCCCTGCCGTTCCAGGAGCACGCAGGTTTCGATTATTCCCAGGCCCTGGCCACCGTATTTTTCGGGGATAGCCAGGCCCAGCAGCCCGGCATCGGCCAGTGCCGACCAGAGAGCCTGGTCAAACCAACACCGCTGCTGTTCGAGCAACTTGAGCTTCTCGGGCTCGCAGAAATCGGTAAATATCTCCTCCGCCAGCTTTTCGACAGCCTGTTGTTCTTCTGTTAGCGAAAAATCCACTGCGTTCTTCTCAGCGCAAGCTACGCGGCATGCCCAGCCCCGCCATGGCTATGATGTCCCGCTGCACTTCGTTGGTGCCCCCCCCGAAGGTCAGGATGAGCATGGCTCGGTACATACGCTCGAGTCGCCCCCGAAGAATAAAGCCGGGGCTACCCGCCGGCAAGCTGCCGGTTAAGCCGGTCACCTGCAGGAGATCCCTGTAAATCTGGATATAAGATTCACTACCGTAAACCTTTACCGTCGACGCCTCGTCGAAACGAAAAGTGCCCTGCCCCATGTTCCAGGCCTGTCTCCAGTTGAAAAGTTTCAGTACATCAACGCGACACTTCACCCGTGCCAGGGTCGATTGGACCCAGGGGACATCAACCACCCGCCCACCCGAAGGCCGCCGAGTAGACCTGGCCCACTCCAGAGTCTCAAGGTAGATCCGCTCCGGGGTTCCAGAGGTAAACAGCGACACTCTCTCGTGGTTAAGCTGGTTGACGATGAGGGTCCAACCCATACCCGGCTCGCCCACGAGCGCGTCGGCTGGAACCCTGACGTTGTCATAGTAAGTCACGTTGGTCTTGATCTTCCCTATGGTCTCGATGGGGGTAATGCTGAAACCCGGCGAGCGTACGTCCACGATGAAGATAGAAATGCCGGCGTGCTTTTCGGCGTCAGGGTCTGTTCGGGCAGCCAGCCACACGTACTCCGAATAATCGGCGAGGCTGGTCCACATTTTCTGCCCGTTGATTACCCACTCGTCACCATCGCGCACTGCACTTGTTTTAAGCGAGGCGAGGTCGGTGCCCGCGTCGGCCTCCGAATAGCCGATTGCGAAGTGGATCTTACCCGCTGTAATGCGAGGGAGGTAGTCCTTTTTCTGACTCTCGGTACCGTACTCCATGATGGTAGGACCGACAGAATTGATAGTAAGAAACGGCAACGGAAACCCGGCTCTCTGGCATTCATCGGCGAACAGGAACTGGTCGAGTGGGGATCGCTCCTGGCCACCGTACTCCCTGGGCCAACCGATGCCGATCCAACCATCAGACCCCATTTGCTCGAGAGCCTTACGGTAGAGGGGGCCACCGCCCTCGCCGACCGAGATCTCGTCGATGAGCTCATCGTCAACCAGGCGTGCAAAGTACTCCCTGAGTTCTTCGCGCAAGGCCGACTGTTTTTCATCCAGTGTTATCTTCATGCTTCAAGGACCAGCCAGGAACCCCTGGGCGTATCGAATCGCACGCCTGCCGCATTGTCGCTGCCTTCAAGAGCCCAGACAAGGGCCGGGTTAAGTTTAAGCAAGTCTCGCAAGCAACTGGGAGGGTGAAAAGGGCTCGTCCACATCCACGCGCAAGGCGGCACGCTCACGGCCGCCCCCCAGTCGCGCAAAGCGAAACTTCGTCTCACCGTACAACTCTTTGCAAACCTTGCTCAAAACAGGCTCGAGTTCGTCGTAGGTCGCGTCGGTCGCAGGGGCGAGCAAGCGATCGTTGGCTATCAGCTCCCAAGACGAGCCGGGAAACACTCCCCCGTCAGACGCCTCGGCGTCCTGCCCGTACTGCTCGCAGGCCGCCAGCGCCAGTCGCATGATGCCCTTGATGCGCGAGCCGAGGACGCCCTCCTCCAATCCCCTGCTGTTGGAGTAAACCAGCCCGGGGGCTCCACTACCGGCCTCAAAGGAATATACTCCCTCGTGGGCGATCAGCATCAGGCCGGGACCGTCGGGTACGTGCGAATAGTCGGCGACGTCGATGAGAGTACCCTCGACGCTTCGTTTCTGGATCCAGCCGTGCAGCAGCGGAATCAGCTCAGCCGGCGCAAACTCGGTCCCGGCACGAGCGTGTAGCTTTATCGCGATTTTCTGGAGGGACTGCATGTCGAAATAGCTCAGCTGGCCTGGCTTTCGGCCGCCTTCTTTTCGAGCATGCGACCGTGGCAGGCATGCGCAGCCTCGATAAACAGTCGGGCCTCTTCCACCACGCGACGCGCTTGCTCGCCGGTTGAATCACCACTGCCCTGCTCGTAACGGTGAAAGAGATACTGAGCGAACTTGCCGCCAGCAAACCGATCAAAGAAAAGCTCGGTATCGTAGAACCTGCTACGGAACTCGCTCACTATCGAGTCGGGATCCTGTCCCGGGTCCGGGTTCTCGAGACGCACGAGGCCCTTGGCGGCTTCGAGCATCGATCGCAGCGCCGTCTGGTCTGCGCCATCAAAGTCCTTATCGTCGAGCAACACCTGGGCATCAAAGACCTGGCGCTCAGCCTCGGCGAGATCAAAATCAGTCTGGGCGACCACCTCACCGGCGCACTCGCCGACTCCCAGGTCCGACATCGTAAACTCCCGGGGATCGCCCCAGTCCGAGTAAAATTCCGGCCCGTCCTCGTAAGCAGGTACGGGCATGAGGTCTTCCAACAAGCCGCGGGCCTTCTTCTTGCCGATGCTTTCTATGAACTCGTTGAAAGTCCGGGCACCGTCCCGCTCGGCCAGATAGGCGTCCGACAAGCGCTCGACCACCAAGGGAATGGCCCGCGAAGGAACGGCGCCGACGGCGAGGCCGTAAGAACCCCCGTTGGATTCCCACTGGCCGCCCAGTACGACCTGAAAGTGAGGTACCGTGGTACCGGCCACCTTGCGACTGACACCGTAGAAACCGATATCGGCAACGTGGTGTTGTCCGCAGGAGTTGAAACAGCCACTGACCTTTATGTGCAAGCCCCGGATCGACTCGTCGAGCTTGTCATCGGCTTCGCGAAGTCGCCGTGAAAGTTCAGCTGTCAAGCCTCTAGAAGAAGCGATTCCCAGCTTGCAGGTATCCGTGCCCGGGCAAACGGTAATATCGCTTATGGTCCCAGCCCCGGCTGTCGCCAGGCCAGCCGCCACCAGCCCGAGGTACAGGGCCGGCAGCTCGTCATCTCGTACCCAGCGCAGGACAACGTTCTGCTCCACGGTTGTTCTCAATCGACCATTCGCGTACTCGCTACCGAGATCGGCCAGCTGGCGGGCCTGCCGCGAAGTCATATCGCCCAGCGGCAGCATGACGGTCACCACGCTGTAGCCGTGCTGGCGTTGGCCCTGCACGTTGTCTCTCGCCCAGCGTCCGTACTCCGCGCCGACATCCGTCACGGCCCCGACATCCGTCACCGCCCCGACTTCGCCGCGGGGCCCAGCTGGCTCGGCTTCGAACTCCGCGGTCGCCCCATCTACCCAGTTGGACCAGCTTTCATCCTCGCGAAGAACAGCGCGCTCCTCTTCTACGAGCCGCTTGAACTCCTCGAGGCCAATCCTGGCTATTAGAAACTTGATGCGAGCCCTGGCGCGGTTACGTTTTTCGCCCAGCCGCGCAAAGACCCTGACGATGGCTTGCGACAGCGGCAGAATCTCTTCGACGGGAACGAACTCTTCGAACAGCTTGGCGTCGTAGGGAATCGTGCCGAGGCCACCCCCGACCCACGCTTCAAACCCACGTCGGGTTCCATTCTCGTCGCTCCGTTCCCTGGCGATGAAGCCAAGGTCATGCATGTTAACCAGGCCGCAGGCCTTGCCTGCGCATCCCGAGAAAGCGACCTTGAACTTACGACCAAAATCCTGGGCGTCGGGGTGACCGAGGAGGAAATCGGCCATGGCCAACGAGTATGGAGTAACGTCAAAGGTCTCGTCACTGCACACGCCGGCAATGGGACAGGCAGTGATGTTCCTCACCGTGTTACCGCAGGCTTCCCTGCTGGTGATGCCGACGGCACCCAGCCTGCGCATCAGGTCCGGTGTGTCTTCTATGTGAATAAAATGAAGCTGAAAATCCTGCCGCGTAGTAACGTGCAGAATACCATCCGAGTATTCCTCGGCGAGATCGGCGAGCACTTCGAGCTGTTCGGGGGTCACTCCACCGAAAGGAATCTTGATGCGCTGCATCCCTGGGGCATCCCAGGCGGTGTCGGGGCCCTTGGTCAGGGAAGCCGACGGAAACTCGATGGCACGAACCGCCACACCGTCATGGCGTTGTCCGTTATCATAGCGCTGGCCGTAGACGCCGCGACGCAAGCGGGTTTCGGCGAAGACTTTCTCGTCCACCTTGTCCTGCCGGCGCAGCTCAAGCTGGGTCTCAAACGCGTCTATCTCGTCGGCAAGGGCCGCGTCGAGCCGCCCCGCAAGCGCGTCCTTCCATTTAACCTTTTTCTCCGCGGCCACGTCCACACCATCAATCCAGGCATGGTAGCTGCCGCAGGCCGACTCAACAAGTCAGGTCCGGCCCCCGAAACTCAGTCGTCATCAAGAACTATGGCCTGGGCCCCATCTCCCGTTATAATTCCCGAGGGCTCCTCGGCTGTCTGGACCGTGGCAAGCGCCCCTACGTGGTCCTCGAGATTAAAGTTTGAGCAATCGAAAACCTCACCCGGTTTCGCAAATTCGGGTACTGAATCCGCCGGCGCTGCGGTTCCGGCGCAGTGGTTGGTTATCTGGGTGGTCGCTGCCCCAGTGGTAAACACCTGTGTGGTGATCGCCTCACTTGAGTAGTCGGCGGCCGAGCAATCTACACCGTCGCCGGCCACGGTAGTCACCCTGGCAGTGCAGCTGAGCAAAGCGGCTCCCACGCCACTGTCGCTGACGTTGACTCCGGTTGTGACCACCTCGCTGTTTCCGCTGCCAACACCAACGCCTTCACACGCGTTACTGCAACACACGTCGCCCGGACCACCAGGGCAGTTACCGCTGCCGTCCTGCACACAAGCACCTGCCCCGGGAGCGAGGCTATCGAGTCCAACTATGATATCGACGTTTACACCACCACCGCAGTGGAGCGTCCCGGAACAGGAACTGTACTCGGTGCAAAGAGTCTCATCGATGGGTTGTACGTAGACCGTGGAAAAATACGGTGCACCCGCGGCCAACGACAAGGCAACATCACCCACCCCGTCCATAAGCCCGCCCTCAAGCGTCAGCGATCCAGTCGGGGTAGAAAACTTGGCTCCACCAGCCAGCGAAGAGTACATGCCACCAGCGGGTCCGAGCGAAAAAACCCTCGTTCCCAGCGCTGCTCGCGCCGCGCAATTACAACCGGAGCACTCCTCGTTGATGGCGCAGTCACCATCTGTCTCGCAGGTCTCGCCAATATCGACTACGCCATTGCCACACTGGCTGCACGCGCAAGCCACGCACACCTCCCCGGCACCAACGCAGTCGACGTCGGCCTCGCAAGTCTCGGCTTGATTTACGGAGCCGTCGCCACAGAACTCGGCAGGTGGATTAACCAAGGCTGGCACGCAGAGAATATCTTCTTTCTTGGTATCCTGGAAGTGCCCGATCAGCGAGTCATTGGTATAAACAAAGATCCGCTTGGTGTGCTTGGGTTCGCCCTTATCGGGCTTGGCTTGCAGGCAGAGCAAATGGCCGTCAGCTGATTTCACTCCGGCCCCATCTTTGTCCACGGCCAGGCACAGCAACTTCACTTTTTTCATCCCAAAGTTGCGTGAGCTCTCGAATTGATCCGACACCGCGGCCGCCGCCGGCGAAAAGTTCGGAGTACCCTTGGTCTCCTTGGCCTTGTAACACTTGTAGTGGTCAACGCCGTGCAGTCCAAAAAGCGGGGCGGGCAGCGCCCCACCCGAAGGATTCAACGCGGCAGGTATCAGCAGTCGGTCTTCCTTTTTGGTGTCCAACGTCACAGTTCCGAATTCGGAAACGACCACCACCCCTGTCTGCTTATTATGCTTGGCCGCGCCCTTGGTGGTTTTGACCTGGTAAGGGGTCAGGTGAGTAACCGCGTCTTCAGCAGCAACACCGTCAACGCTGGCCGGCAGACAGAGCCCGCGCTCTTTGAGCACACCATAATCAGAGTTATCGAACTGGTCGACGAGGGCTGTAGTGAGCCCGGTTTTTTTCACCGAGGGGTTGAACTTGGAAACCTTGCTCTTGTAGCAGAGATAGTTGTCCGGGAGATCGTAAGGGCCGTTCTGGGCTTGCACCGGCAAAGCGATGACCGAAGTCGAGACCAAAAGGGCACAAGCTATTCGAATTATTGACGGCATGACTTTTCTCCCCGGGCCAACAGGCCCCTGGCCGAACTGCCCGCAGGCAGACTGCTCCGGCTACTATAGAAATTCAGCCATGCTCTCGTCAAGAGAAAACTCACTTACCGCGCCCAATACCCCCCCGAATGGGTGGGCATCAAGAGAATTAAAGTAGCCGGGAATGAAATGCTAGACGCAAAAAGGCCCGGGCGTCGAAGATGACACCCGGGCCTCAAGTAAATTCCGGCAGCGTCCTACTCTCCCACACGCGCAGTGCAGTACCATCGGCGCAGGAGGGCTTAACTTCCGTGTTCGGGATGGAAACGGGTGAGACCCCTCCGCTATAGCCACCGGAAAACTACCGCGCCGGTTTCCTCAAAGACCAAGTCCCTCGGGAGGTGAATCCCTGGAGACAGGGTCGTCATCAGACGACCGGCGCGGAGACAATCCGCGACACAGACAGCGCGACAAAGCGCATTTTATATCAAGCGAGCTTACTGCTCGTTACAGCGGCTGATCAACAAAAAAAGAAGATCAAGCCTCACGACCGATTAGTACCGGTTAGCTCCACGCATTGCTGCGCTTCCACACCCGGCCTATCAACCTCGTCGTCTACGAGGGGTCTTCAGGGGCTCTAAAGCCCAGGGATACCTAATCTCAAGGGGGGCTTCCCGCTTATATGCTTTCAGCGGTTATCCCGTCCACACGTAGCTACCCGGCAATGCCACTGGCGTGACAACCGGAACACCAGAGGTGTGTCCATCCCGGTCCTCTCGTACTAGGGACAGCTCCTTTCAAGTATCCTACGCCCACAGCGGATAGGGACCGAACTGTCTCACGACGTTCTGAACCCAGCTCGCGTGCCATTTTAATCGGCGAACAGCCGAACCCTTGGGACCTGCTCCAGCCCCAGGATATGACGAGCCGACATCGAGGTGCCAAACCTCCCCGTCGATGTGAACTCTTGGGGGAGATAAGCCTGTTATCCCCGGCGTACCTTTTATCCGTTGAG
>LWDU01039463.1_pt1 | contig 87676 bp, 83 predicted proteins | sample 727161 | NCBI WGS metagenome assembly LWDU01 (sample SAMN04566230, study PRJNA314399) | hydrothermal vent metagenome | isolation source: deep sea hydrothermal plume seawater | place: Mexico: Gulf of California, Guaymas Basin | collected 2004-07-11
CTTGCGCTCGATGTCCTCGATGAAGACGGTACCGCCTACGCCCTCAACCCCTACACGATCGGGGAAACCGGTGTGGGGACTGGAATCCCCTTCGATGTCTCCAAGCGATTTCAGTTCGGGCGAATGCGTATCGACAATGCCGACGGATCGGAGCTCGCCACACTCCCCATGTCGCTCCGCGCCCAGCGATTCGACGGCAGCGCGTTCATCGATGACGACAACGACAGCTGCAGCAGTATCTCGAGTGGCTGGCTAACACTCTCGCCAACACCGCCCTCCTCTCGACAACCCCGACGATCGGAAACAACCCGCTCTTGGTCGGAAACAGTGCGCTCACTACGAGCACGCCCAACGACGACGGCACAGTCGACATCGTGATCGATCTCGGCGCCACGGGCGCGCACCTACCCTGGTTTCGCTACGACTGGCCCGAGGATGGCAACCTCGACGGGCTCCTCGACGATGACCCACAAGCCCGAGCCACCTTCGGTATCTGGAGCGGGCGCGACCAACTCATCTATATGCGCGAAGTCTATTAGGCGACGCGCAGCGAGCCTACGGCGCGGGATCGAGAAACTGCGTGAATCCATAGCTCTTGTGTGGGCCGAGATGAATTTGTTCGAGGACACCGATCCCGACTTCGTCCCCGGTTCTCGCGCGCATGACCTGTTGAATGTGTTGATTGGGTAGCTCGAGGTTGTCGGCGTCCTCGACCTTCCAGGACTCGCCCGCCATCGCGAGTTCGCCCTTCCATTTCCCGTGTCCCCATTCCGGATGCGAATAGCCGACGCCTTTCATTCGAAACACCAGCAGCGGTTCCAGGTCGATGTCGGTTCGACCGCCTTCGAGATCGAGCAATGAAAACCTCGCGCGCTGCGCGCGGCGCGTTCCCGGGACGAACTCGAGTTCGTGCTCGATTCCGGCCAAAGGCTGCATTTTGGGGTCTTCGACGCCGGGCGGCAGATCGGCGGGATCGTCGTAGGCCGGCATGATCATGCCGTCCCAATGCCAAGTGACTCCGTGCTCGTTCTGGAAAAGGCCTGCGTGGGTACAGCGATCATCCCAATTCAGGGGCGCCCACAGAAATGAAAACTGCGGAGACTGAGTCGCTGGGGCACCGGGGGGTGCGGGATCGCCGACCGGGCGAATCCCCCAAGATCGATCCTTCGTTCCGAGGACTCTCGTCCTTTCGACGCGGAGACTGCCACCCGGGTATCGAATCTCGCCCTGCCAGCGGCCGAACTGGTTGAAGCGCGTGGCTTCCATATGCATCCGCCCACCCGTCGGGCTGCGCCTGGTTCGTTGGTGCTCTTCGGCAAAACTCGCGGTTCGCGGAATCCAGAGGAGATCGGCCGAGATGCCAGTTTCGTTGTCGTCGAGGGTGATGCGCAGACTCTTCATGGGCTCGATGATGTCGATCTTGAATGGACCGACTTCGATTTCGCTGCGCTCCTCGGGCGCGCGACGCGACGCATGGAACGCATGTTGTTGCCCGTCGTGGACGATGCTGAAACCACAATCGAGAATGCCCAGGTTCGGGTAGACGGCTGCGCCGACCGCGAAAAAGAAATCACCATCGTCCTGGTAGCCATTGAACCAATATCGGTCATAGGCGTGTCGATCCGTGGTCGAGACCACGGCGATCGGCTCCGTCGTCTGATGAATCGGGTAGTCATCCATTTTGGTCAGCATGCTGGGCTTCCTCGCTCTTCATTGTGTCCGTTCTTCACGCGATGGGTCCCATAGACTACCTCGTGATCGTGTTCTTCGGTGGCTATTCTCGACACACACAATTCACCTTTCAGCTTCTCACCTTTCACCTTCGTGAGATAGAGTCCACGTCATGCCCCGCATCAAACCGAGAAGGCCCTGGGAAAACGCATCGACCCAGGAACTGCTGGACTGGCGACTTTGCGATCTTGGGCTGGATCTTCGCGATTCATCGCTCGAAGGCCCGATCGAGCGGTTGCATGCCGAGCTCGCCTCGAAGGGGCTGCGCGTCCGCCCCCACTGCTGGCTCTCGGAAGAGTGGTTCTCACCGGCCGGAGTTCCCGGCATCGCGATTCCCTTCTACCTCGTCCATCCACGCCTGCGACGCCTCGAACGCTCACAGATGCTCGAAGTCGAGGGCGGCACGCAGGCCGAATGCCTTCGCCTGCTTCGCCACGAAGCCGGCCACGCCCTGCAGCATGCCTTCAATCTCCATCGCCGAAAGAAATGGCGAGAGCAATTCGGCTCTTCGACGCTGCCCTACCCCGATTACTATCAGCCCAGCCCGGGAAGTCGACGTTATGTCGTGCATCTTCCTTATTGGTATGCGCAGAGTCATCCGGACGAGGACTTCGCAGAAACCTTCGCGGTCTGGCTCACGCCGGGCTCGACATGGAGACACGATTACAAGGGGTGGCGAGCGCTGCAAAAGCTCACCTACGTCGATGAGCTCATGACCGAACTCGCTGGCCAGGCCCCGTCCATCAAAAGTCGATCGCGCCCCGACCCGATTCACCGTATCAAGACAACGCTGCGCGAGCATTACGAGGCCAAACGCGCGCGGCATCAGATCGCCACCGCGCGTGCTTCGGACCAGGACCTCTACCGACTCTTTTCTCGTCCCGTGAACGGCTCGCTTCGCAGCCCGCCTGCTTCATCTTTTCTCCGAAGTCATCGCCGGGAGATTCGACGACTGGTGGCACGATCAACGGGAAGGCACGAACTCGCCCTCGACAGCATTCTCGCCGAGATGATTGGGCGAACCCGGGAACTCGGGCTCCGCGCCGTAGGTCGCCGACGCCAGCTCGTCGTCGATCTGGCGATCTTGCTCTCCTCTCGCAGCGCCGCATTCGGATACCCCGGAAAGGACTGGCACGCCCTATGACCCCAGCGAGGAAACCGACTCGACGAAAGAAACTGCGCGTTCTCTTGCTGATGCACGAGGACCTGGTTCCGCCGGAAGATATGAGTTCGCTGAGCGAAAACGACTTCCATCGAATCAAGACCGAGAGCGACATCCTTGGCGCGCTCGCAAAGCTCGGCCACGAATCGAAGCCGCTCGGTGTTCGAGACGCCGTGCTTCCCATCCGCCGTGCCATCGAGGAATGGAAACCCGACATCGTCTTCAATCTGCTCGACGAGTTCCAGGGCGAAGCCATCTACGACCAGCATGTCGTGGCGTACCTTGAGTTGCTTCGCGTTCCCTACACGGGCAACAACCCCCGCGGCCTCGTTCTGGCCCGCGACAAAGCCCTCTCTAAAAAAGTCGCCACCTATCATCGAATCACGGTGCCCAAATTCTTCGTCGCGCGAATGGGTCGCCGCGTGCATCGCCCCAAGCGTATTGGATTCCCGCTGATCGTCAAATCACTGATCGAAGAAGCCTCGATGGGTATCTCGAAGGCATCCATCGTGCGAGACGACGAGGCTCTCGAAACCCGAGTTCGATTCATGCACGATCGAATCGAAACCGATGCCATCGTCGAGGAATTCATCCCTGGCCGCGAAGTCTATGTCGGTGTGATCGGCAATGACCGACTCGTCGCCCTTCCGCCTCGCGAACTCGTCGTCGACCAATTGGTCCCCGGCGAAGACTTGATCGCCACGGAAAGCCTGAAGCACAACGTGCTCTATCAGAAGAAGCATGGGGTGCGGATTACGGGCGCTCGAAAGTTTCCGAACGGTGTCGAGGCGGCGCTCGAACGAACCAGCAAACGCATCTACCGGATGCTCTCTCTCGAGGGCTATGCCCGAATCGACTACCGACTCGCCGACGACGGCAAGATCTACTTCCTCGAAGCCAACCCGAATCCTGAACTCGCCAACTTCGAAGAGATGGCCTCCGCTGCCAAGGAAATCGGCCTGTCCTACGAAGACCTGATCCAGCGCGTCCTCAACTTGGGACTCCGCAGATAGACAGAGACCTCAGCGGATCCGCTGCCCCGGCTTCGCCCCCGAGTCTGGCGAAAGAATGAAGATCTCATCATCTCCCGGCCCTGCGGCCAACACCATCCCCTCGCTGAGACCAAATTTCATCTTCCGTGGGGCCAGATTTGCGACCACGACGGTCAATCGGCCGACCAACGCCTCGGGCTCATAGGCCTTCTTGATTCCCGCAAATACCGTGCGGCGCTCATCTCCACCGAGGGAGAGTTCGAGCTCGAGCAGTTTGTTGGCCTTGGGGACTTTTCGCGCGGCAACGATCTCGGCCACACGTAAATCGACCCTCGAGAAATCATCGATCGTGCATTCTGCTTCCAAAGGATCTCCGTCCAATGCTTCGCTCCCAGCTTGTGAGTTCCCCTTCGATGCGGCTTGCCCTTGCTCCAGAGCCTGGGTGTAGGCGATCGCTGCTTCTCGACTGGCCTCGACCATGGCGGCCACTTTCTCAGAGTCCACCCTTTGCATCAGGTGTTCGAACTTCACGACCGTCCCGTTCGTGACCGGCGTCGAAGCATCTGACCATGTTGTCGCCGCGTCGATCGAAAGCAGACGGGCCGACTCGTCGGCAAAACGCGGCAAAACGGGCGCGAGATAGACCGTGATCTGACGAAATAGATTCAGCGCGACCGCACACACTTCGAGCAGTTCGTCCGCCTTCTCGGGATCTTTCTTCAAATTCCACGGAGCCTGCGCTTCAACGAATTCATTCGCCCGATCGGCAAGCCCCATGATGAGTCTCATGGCTCGACTCGTATCCCGGGCTTCGTAGGCACGAGCGATCTCGTCGCCCGCCTCGACGCCCGCCTCGAAGAGTCCGCCATCGCGCTTGGCCGGATAGACCACCGGGAGATCCCGCCCCTTCACAAACCGTGCGGTTCGACTCGCGAGATTCACGACCTTGCCGACAAGATCAGAGTTCACCTTCGCAATAAAGTCATCGAAGTTGAGATCGATGTCATCCATTCGCGCGGAGAGCTTGCTCGCGAAGTAGTAACGGAGATATTCCGGCGAAAGATGATCTAGATAAGTCCGTCCAAGGATGAACGTGCCCTTCCTTTTACTCATCTTCTCGCCGTTCACCGTAAGGAACCCGTGCACGTGAATCGATGTGGGCAGCTCGAAATTCGCCACCTTGAGCATCACGGGCCAAAAGAGCGTGTGGAAATACGCGATGTCCTTGCCGATGAAATGATGAATCTCGCAGTCCGGATTCCGCCACCAATGATCGAGATCTTCACCGTTCGCGTCACACCATTCCTTGGTCGCAGCGATGTAGCCAATCGGCGCGTCGACCCAGACGTAGAAGTAGTTGCCCTTCGAATCCGGGATCTCGAAGCCGAAATAGGGCGCGGCACGCGAAATATCCCAATCTCGAAGTTTATCGGACAGGAAGGTTCCCCGAAGCCAATTGACGGTTTCCTGCGTAATCCGTCCGGGGGTGCCGACCCATTCCTCAAGAAACTCATGAAAGGTCTCGAGCTTCACAAAGAGATGAGGATGAGTCCTCTCCTCTGGAATCGCGCCGGTAATTGTACTTTTCGGATTGATCAGTTCGCCCGGTTCGTACGTCGCACCACAAGCCTCGCAGTTGTCACCGTATTGCCCTTCGGTGTGGCAGCGTGGACAGCCTCCCGTGACGAATCGATCCGCAAGAAAGATGCCGGCCTCGGGATCGAAGAGCTGTGTCACTTCGCGCTCTTCGATATGCCCGCCCGCACGAAGCGCCGCCCAGATTTCGCCAACTAACACTTCGTTGGCTTTCGCATGAGTGCTGCTGTAGTGATCCTGCTCGATCCCGAAGTCCTTGATGTCCGCGACATGCGCGGCCTTCATTTCTTCCAGCAATTCTTCTGGCTCGCGGCCTTCTTGCTGAGCACGCAACATCGTCGCCGTACCGTGGGCATCATCGCCATGGAAGTAACGACATTCATGTCCGCGCAACTTCTGAAAGCGCACCCAATAATCGGTTTGTAGAAACTCGACGAGATGACCCATATGAAGTCCAGCATTCACATAGGGCAATCCACTCGTGACGAGGATCTGGCGTTGCGACATGAATCAATCCTTTGCAGTGACTGCTACAGCGACTACGAATCACCATCCATCAACCATCCAAAGAGAATGGCTGCACCCACCTCTAGAGGACGAATAATCCAACCCGACCTCGCCGGCAGCGATCGACGAGCGCCCGAGAATAGGCAATTGCATCGATTCGCCCTCCCCAGCCCGAATCGCTTCGTCTCGATCTCGGAAAATGAGGCCGACCGGGTCCATTCCGCTGCAGAATTGCCCGATTTCCCAAGGTCCAAAAACTTGGACATTCCGCCTCGATATTCTGAAATGGCCCTAGATTCCCGTCCGGGGCCAGATAAACTGACCGCGACGATTCGCTGCCTCCGGGGAATCGGAAAGGGACTCGGAATCCCTTCGACAGGGTCCAGGCTCGGCCCACGAAAGAGAAAAGGAAGAAATCAATGGATCTCATCACGAGCGGCACCGGCATCGAAGTTTTGCTCCGCTGGCTCCACGTCCTCTCCGGCGTCACTTGGATCGGGGTCCTCTACTACTTCAACTTCATCCAAACCCCCTTCTTCGGAAGCGAAATTGGTGGCACCGCCAAAGGCGCGATGACTCGAGGCCTCGTCCCGAACGCACTCTGGTGGTTCCGATGGGGCGCCATGTTCACCTTCATCACTGGCTGGTGCATCGTCTTCTACCGCATGTCCCTGGGTATTCCGCTCACCGACGGGTACATGACCAAGGTCCTGACCGGCGGCCTCATGGGGACCCTCATGTGGGCGAATGTCTGGTTCGTGATCTGGCCGGCTCAACAGGTCGTGATCAAGAACGCGGAACAAGTCGCTGGCGGTGGTGAACCGATTCCAGAAGCGGCCGCACGAGGCGGCAAAGCCGGCATGGCTTCCCGCACGAACACCCTCTTCTCGATCCCGATGATCTTCTTCATGATCGCAGCAGCCAACCTGCCGGGATTCCTCTCGGGCGCGAATGACATGACCTACTGGCTCGTCGCCGGTGGCATCATCCTCGCAGTCGAAGTCAACGGTCTGATCGGTCCCGGCGCAGCGACGCAAAAGCCACTGACCACCGTGTCGGGCACGATCTATGGCGGCTTGGCCCTCTGGCTCGTTCTCTATCTCGTCGGCGCATTCCTGAATAGCTGAGGGACAAGCAACCTCGCCCTCATTCTCGCTCTCATTCTCGACCCACGATTGACGGGGCATCGCGGCATTCATTCGAATCCCGCGATGCCCTGATCGCCGACGCCCTATTTGAGCGAATTCAGATAGGCAACCAATTCGGCCAGGCGCGGCTTGAGATGGGGAAGCGCGATCATCACTTTGGTCGGCCGCTTGGGCACATAGCTTTCCGGATACTCCGACCGCAGAATCCTCGCCTCGATCAGCGCAAGTGAAGAGCCCGAAACGGCCGGGCCAAGAGCCCCGTCCGCTGTCGGATCCAAGCTATGACAGGCGATGCAATTCGCGTTGTAGACGGACCGACCACCCGCAATCAATTCTTCCGACGAGAGTTCGACCGGCTTCGGATCTACGTCCGCCACAGGCGGAGCCGGGATCGGTTCGGGGCCAGGTGCGGGCATCGACGATGGCGTCGGCGTCGGACTCGGAACCTCGATGGTGGGCGATGAATCGCCAGTGGATGAGCCAGCGTCATCAGAACAACCGCTGCCAATGCCGATGCTGAAAATGATCACGACACTCCAACTCGATACCGACCGAACGCTCTTGTTTCGCACCCCAAACCCCCCTTTTCGGCCAATTTCTGCCGATCGCGGGCGCAAGCATATCGAGCGAAACGCGGGGTGCCACAAAGCAGCGGGGCGCTGTCGCAATGAGATTGCCTTCGACTCGCCCCCATCGACTGGGCGACACTTGAAACCAATCGAGCCAATCAGCGTAAAATGAGAAGGGGCGGGAGTTTCGCGACATGAATGTCCAGCTCATGCTCCAACGCCTCGAATAGGAGATCTCCCATCATGCCGAACGCAGCCTTCGACACTCGCTCCCAGCGGAGAATTTTTCGATTCACTTTTTTCGTCATCCTATCAATGACGAGTTGGATTGGATTCGGAACGGCAGCGTCGGCCGCATCGAGCGGCTCCCCGATTGACCTCGCGCTCTACGGTCGCCTACTCGATCAGCATACGCGGGTGGTTGAAGACCTCGCCCTCACTCGTGTCGACTACCGCGCACTTGGCCACTCGGCGGATTGGAAACGAATCGTCCGCCAGGTACACGATGCCGATCCCAAAGGCTTTGGCCGCGACGAAAAGCTCGCCTTCTGGATCAACGCATATAATATTCTCGCGATCGATCTGGTGGTCCAGAATTATCCGATCGAAGGCATCAAGGACCTCGGATCCTTCTTCTCTCCGGTCTGGGACCAGAACGTCGCAACCATCGCCGGAAGAAAGATCTCGCTCGGCGGCATCGAGCATGAAATTCTCCGCAAGATGAACGAACCACTGATCCACGGGGCCATCGTCTGTGCCTCTGCCTCTTGCCCGCCGCTCGCACGCACACCTTTTCGCGCCGATCATCTCCAAGAGGATTTCGCCGCGGCCATGCGGACGTGGCTCAGCCATCGCGAAAAAGGCATCGCCCTCGATCGTCGCGGGAACACCATTGCGCTCTCGAAGGTCTTCGATTGGTTTGAAGATGATTTCGAGGCGCGGGGCGGAGTCCTCGAGGTGGTCGCCGAATTTCTCTCGCCCGAAGATGCGAAGTGGGTTCGGGGACCGGGTCGTGAGGCTTCGATTCGCTATTTCGCCTACGACTGGTCGCTCAACGACCTGAAGTGAAGCGACTTACAGTGAAGCGACACATGCGGCGGCCTAACATTTCCCTCTCGGGGCCAACAAAGATTTGAGTTCAGATCGCCGCGGCCAGATTTGCGATCGCAATCAGCGAATGTTCGAGATCGCCGGTGCCAACACAGAGGAGCCCACCGCGGCTAGGAGCCTGACGCGAGTCCGCCTTAGCGCTGCCATGCCATCCAGCGTTCAAAGACTTTCTTGACCGTTGGTGTCAGCCGAGTCCGGGTGTAGGCACCCGCAGCGCGCTTGATCGCCTCACCCTGCGTCGGGTAGGGGTAGATGATATTCGTGAAGGCGCCCAGCCCGATCTGATGTTGGATCGCCATCGTGAACTGTGTGATCAGCTCTCCTGCATGGGCGGCCACCACCGTGGCTCCGACAATCTCGTCCGAACCCCTTCGCACATGCACTTTCACCAGACCCTCTTCCTGCCCGTCCGTGACCGCTCGATTCGCTTCTGCAATCGAGACCTGGAAGGTGTCGATCTCAACGCCCGCCGCCTTCGCATCTCGCTCATAGAGACCGACATGCGCGATCTCCGGCTCTGTATACGTGCACCATGGCATCTTCAGGTCGGAGAGCTTCTTGCGACCGATCGGCCCCAATGCAAAAAGCGCGTTTTGGACGACGATCTTGGCCGCAGCATCCGCCGCATGAGTGAATTTCCACTGCATACAGACATCGCCGACCGCCCAGATGCGCGAGTTCGTGGTCTGTAGCGAATCGCTGACCTTGACTCCCGTGCGCACATCGAACTCGACACCAACGGTCTCGAGCCCCATGTTCTCGACGTTGGGCGCGCGACCCGCTCCGACCAGAATCTGGTCGACAATCAACTCGCGAGTTCCCTTCGCAGGACACGTGAGATGGATGACCCGCTCGTCGCCACGTCGCTCGACCCGATCCAGATTGCACTCGAAAATCATCTCGACGCCCTCACGAACCATCGCCTCCTGCACAATTTTCGCAGCATCCGGATCTTCCCGAGTGAGGATCTGATCCATTCGTTCGAGGATATGGACCTCGGATCCCAGACGCCGAAAGGCCTGAGCAAGCTCGCATCCAATTGGGCCTGCGCCGATTACGGCCATGCGTCGCGGTCGCTCGGTCAGACTAAAAACGGTCTCATTGTCGAGGTAGCCAGCATCGGCGAGTCCTTCGATCGGCGGTGCGATGGCTCTCGCACCCGTCGCAATCACGGCCTTTTTGTATTCGAGCGTCTGGCCGTCGACCTCGACTTTTCCATCTGCGACAAATCGCGCGTCGCCCAGGTAGATGTCGATCCCGAACTCACTCGAATAGCGTTCAGCCGAATCTTCTTCGCTAATGCGGGCGCGAATCTCTCGCATTCTCTCCATAACAGCACCAAAATCAGCGAGGTCGGATTCCGCAACCGGCATCCCGAATTTCGCCGCTTCACGCGCGTCATGAACGAGTTGTGCCCCTCGAATCACGGCCTTGGAAGGCACGCAGCCCACATTCAAGCAATCACCGCCCATAAGGTGCCGTTCGATCAAGGCGACTCGCGCGCCGAGGCTCGACGCGATCAGCGCGGTGATCAGCCCACCCGTCCCGGCGCCAACGACGACAAGGTTGTATCGGCCCTCGGGCTTCGGGTTCTGCCACGATGCCGGGTGGACGTTGTCGATCAGCTGCTGATTCCACTGGTCGACGGGTTCAATCTTGATGCTGCTGGCCATTTCTCATTCTCCTCGGTGCATGATTCGATGTCTGGTCTCGAGTTAGTTGTCGGACACATCGCCGGTGGCCGTATCGAGCGCACGGCGCGCGATGCGCGTCACGATGACTGTGACAACGGCGGTGGCGACAAGCCCGAGAACCAGCACGGCCCAATCGGCAGCGCCCTTTTCGCCCGCTCCGCCTCCCGCGATCGCCGCAACGTCGCCCGCGACCTTGCCGGTATAGACGTAGAGCAGGGAGCCCGGGAGCATGCCGACGGATGCGATCAGATAGTCGAACAGACGAACCTGTGTGAGGCCCAGCGAGTAGTTCAACAAGTTGAAGGGAAAGACCGGAGAGAGCCGGAGCAAAAAGACGATCTTTCGACCCTCGGCACCCACCGCGCGATCGATTGCGGCGAAGCGTTTGTCGCCTTCGATTCGCCGCTCGATCGCTGCGCGTGCCCCGTGTCGCGCGATCAAGAAAGCGAGCGTCGACCCCAGGACGGCGGCCACAAAGACATAGGCGGTGCCCTCGACGAGTCCAAAGATGGCTCCCGCGGCCAAGGTCAACAGCGAGCCGGGGATGAAACCCACCACCGCGACCGCATAACCAATGATGAAGACAATTGGGCCGAGCGCACCGAGCCCATCGACCCAAGCCGCAAACTCAGGGATATAACCGCCGGCGCTGCGACCGAGATAGATCAGTCCAGCGAGTACAACGATGCCCAACAGAATCTTCAAATATGGGATTTCGCGAGCGCTGTCGCCTTCGGACGCATCGCTGGACAGACCGGGCGTAGCCATATGACTGTTCCTTTAAAGACCGCAATCAAGGGCCGCGGGCATCGGCTCGCAATATCGTCGACTTAGCCTGACAAAAATGGCTCTCATCGGAGTCATTGCCTAGCGGGTCGAGACGCTTCCGGGCGGCAACGCATTCATGGATATTGTGACCGACTCCGGGCGTTGATACGACGACTGAACAGCTTTGGATACACGGAAGCGGAATTAATCGGAACCAGCCGCTCCCTTCCCGCAGCTTGCCAGCGCAACGTCAGTGACCCCAATTCAAGCGAAAAGACGGACGCGAGCTTGCGCGTCGACGCAACAAAGAGTTCGGTCATCGCACGTTCAAGAGACAGGCTCCGCACAATCCGGAATCGAGGATCGAGTTCAAAGCGGACGATGATCTCCCACGCGCTGATCTCATCCGCATGAGCCGCGATCAGTTCTTCGATCCAGTCACACGACGGCGAATGCATCTCCATCACGGGCCCGTCATCGGCTAATCGGCCGACTGAATCTGAGCATCTCGGGCCACCACAGCTGCCATCCAAAACGAGATGACAATCACGGTCAACCCCATTCCCATCAAGACACTTCGCTCGCCGAATCGATCAGCCAAGATTCCGAGAGGCAGCGCTGAGAGACTGAAGCCGGCGAACGCCAACAGCGTGAGCGACATGACGCGGCCCATATAGATGGGATCGGCCGCACGTGCAATCACAGCACCGTTGAGCGCATGGAATCCGCCGCTGGCACCCCCGACCAGAACCATCGCCGCCATGGCAGAGTTGAAACCAGGCATCAAGGCCAGAATAACGAGGGATCCCCCGAACATGATCGCCAACCAACTATAGATTCGAGTGGCGTGCCGCGAATCAGCGAAGCGAGCAACCGAGAGGCTGGCGGCGAGTGCACCGATCGCGGAGAAGAGAGCGAACCGCGTTAGCTCCGTCGCCGAATGCCCGAGCTGATTCTCGAGCAGACCCGGAATGAGCGTGACATGCGGAAAGCCCACTAACATGACCGTCACGAAGAAGATCAACAGATGACGTAAACGAATATTCTGCCATGCGTAACGCAACCCTTGCGTGAGATCTTCGAAGACATGAGTCTCGCCGACATCGCCCCGAACTACGGATCTTGGCAATAGGAGCAGCAGTGCCGCCGAAGTCAGGTACAGAAAGCTCATCACGCCATACGCGGCGGCAGGGCCCGCGACCTCATAGCCAATCAGCGCCGCCGCAACGAGGGGACCCGCGACCCGCGACATCGTGTTGGACACATTCGTCAGCGCCATCGCGTTTCCGAGCATCGCATGGGGAACGAGATCGACGACGAGAGCCTGTCGCGCCGGACCGATAAATCCGAAGGCGCAACCCACAGCGAAACCGTTCAGCACGAGATGGGTGATCTCGAGGGTGCCCGATGCGTAGAGCACACCCACCGAACCGAAGCAGGTTGCCGAGAACACTTGTCCGATCGCAATGACCCGACGCTTCGGCAACCGATCCGCATAGGCGCCACCAAGGGGGCCGAGAAAAAACATTCCCAACCCCTGCCCGAACACAACGCCGCCGACCGCCGTATTCGTCCCGGTCAACTCGAAGGCGACGACCCCCTGAACGACGGTGGAAGTAAAGAAGGCTGTGAAGGACGCGAGCGTCCCGATGAACAGCATCCGATAGTTGCGAATCGAAAGGGAGGCGAAGGATCCAACACCGCCATAGGAACCAGGAGCCATGGGGCGAGCTTATCACCCCGGCATTCAGATGCTCTGACTGCTTTTACGACTCGGGCGACGTGACCGCACGTCTATCTCCGATCGCCCCCTACTGGCACGGGGCTCTCGGGCCCAACAAGATTCCGAGCCGGCGAAACAAGCTGAATAAATTCTGCACGTTCGCCATGTCCATCGCGCCCAACGCCCAACACCGTCAAGAAAACATCGGTTTCGCGTTTCTCTTTGATGAGTTCAACCCATTCGGAGCGGCTCGGCACGCCGACATTGAAATCGCCGTCCGTCGCGAGAATGACCCGATTGATTCCCTGCATGGACCCGGACACATTCATCGGTCAGACGAGCTTGCGCGGCGGAACTTCTTCCTGCGCAACTTCGTGCCCGCTGATCCCGATCCGGACGAGGCGATGAAGACGAAGCCGTCGAGAACTTCCTTTGCAGCCGGGGATGAGTCCCTTTGGCAACTCTGACGACTGCCGAACGAATTCGGTTCCAGGCGGGAACCGCCCGAAGGCGCGCGCCCTCTAGATGGCAGCTATCAAACCCGGCCCAAACCACCCGCCTGGGCGCCATCGACATTCGCGCATTCGCTCCTCAAGGTGTCGAGGGGTGCGCGTTGACACCCCATCAGGCTCCCGGTACGTTGCGCGGCGAATACGGCGGTGGGCGTAGCTCAGTTGGTTAGAGTGCCAGATTGTGATTCTGGAAGTCGCGGGTTCGATTCCCGTCGCCCACCCCAATTTCCGCGCCCAGTACACCCACCTCACCCACCAGATCTCGTACCCAGACCGCTCGTGCTGGCTTGTTGTCCAAATTCCCGGCGACGAGCCCGGGGTATTAGGCGACCGCCGCAGCACCCTCCGAGCGAAGCTCCGCATACGACTCAACAGCAACGACGCCGAGGGTCTGACGAACTTCGTCGAGTGGTCGCTCGAGGAGCGTCTCCCAGTCCGCCCCGGGCAGCCAGGACGCTTTCTTGGAGCGCCGGTAGCCGTCGCGAATCATGGCTCTATGCTCCGGGGATTCATTGCCCGCTTTCCAGTAAGCGACGAGAACGATTAATCCAATTCCTCGATTTTGGGTCTGTCGATAGGTGAACGCGAGCAGCGCGGCTTCCCCCACCAGGTCTCGGCCGTACCCCGTCACGACATGCCAGAGGTCGTGGCTGTCGCGCATTCGCAATCCAAAGAGCGCGCGCTCAGCAGAGATAGGCTCTACGTCCTCGGGAACGGACTCCGAGGCTTGGACGAGCCCGTCGGCTGAAATCTGTTCCCTTTCCGTGAAGTCCGCATAGACACGGCCAAGGCTTCCCGCTGGCAGCGTCATCAGGTAGTCGCGATCCGAGAGACGCTCGAGCAGCGATCGTTTCTCGGCGAGGATCGTCGGACCATGCTTGGAGGTCAGGAATTTCTGAAATTGTCGCTCACCGGCGTTCCCCGACAACGCGCGAATAATCTTGAAAACCTGGCCCGTATCATCCGGGTCGTTCATCAAGGCCCGAATGCCCTGCCACGCGTCTCGAAAACGAATCGGATTATTTCGGTGTTTCATCTGGATCTCCATTCGGCATTGGGCCCTCGGCCTCAGCCTCGGACGGACGGCGTATTTTCAACTTAGCCCTATTGACAATTTTGTAAATAGTGTTTTTCTCATGTGATGAGCAAGACCAATTTTAAGATTCTCGAGAAGCCGAAGAGACGCCGACGTACGCCGGCATCCGCGCGACGCGAAATCCTCGATGCGGCCGGCCGACAGCTGACGAAGGCGGGGCCCGATGGCCTGCGCCTACAGACCATCGCGGCGGACCTCGCGATCTCGCACTCCTCGATCCTGCATCATTTCGGCAGTCGGGACGGGCTGCTCGATGCGCTCTCCAAGGACGCCTTTGCGGGTCTCGAACGGGATCTGAAGCAATCCTTCGCACAGCCCTCCAGCGGCGACCCAGCCACCGACTTGTTCGACAAGATTGCCGAGATTCTCAGCGAGCGGGGCTACGCGCGGCTATTGGCTTGGCAGCTCATGAGCGGCCGGGGGCCCGGAGAATCCGTCGCCGCGGATTCGGCCGGGGGGGCCGCCCAATCGACTGTGGGCGATGAATCAGAGACCGGCGGACTGCTCGATCGACTCGCTCCGACGGTCCACGCGCTGCGACTCGATCATGCTCGCGACCAGGGGATGTCAGCACCCGAAATCGACGAAACGCGACGGCTGCTGGCCTTCACCGCCTGCGCGGTTTTTGGAGAGGCCTTTGCCGGTGAGCTGATGCTGCACGCGTCTGGACTCCCTCACGACACAGACAGCCGCACGCAATTTCGCCATTGGGTTGCAAAAACGATCGAAACGCAGGTCTTCCCGGACTAGCCCCTTCGCTGGCCGACTCGGTATTCGACCTGATGAAGTCGATGGCCAGCGCGTCCGATGCACATCGCTGATGACCTTCGCACTCTCCGCGATCTCGAATGTCGGACTCATGACGCTTGCCGCAGCGCTCTTCGTCACCGGCGGCGTTCGCTTTCGTCGCTGGGCCGTAGAGGGTCGAGTCGGCATTCCCCGCTACTCGACCAACGTCGAAACCATCATGCTCTAGCTCATTTACAGCGTCGGCATCTCGATCGCCATCGTCGTCGCGCGCCAGACGCTTCGACATCTCTAGGTGCATGTCCTCGGCCCGGAAGTCTGAACGCACAGACGCCTCGCCAAACACGCGAGGCGTCCGACGAGGCGCAGGGTTCCTATGCAACGAGTCTTCGAACGCCAGCCCTCATCCGCAGATCAAGACTGATCGAGAACTCGCTAGTGACCGCCGAGCGGATCCACCCAGATGTATTTTCCGGGTCGCACGACCAGCTGCTTGAAAGGCGTCCCGATCTCATGCGGACGCGTAATCAATATGATCGGCGCCAGTCCGATGAAAAGCGCAGTGCCAATCACAAGGCTGACAAAACCAGCCGGGCGCAGCAGCATCACATCGATGATCGCAGGTGCGTTCGCCACATCTCCGTGAGATCGTGTCTGTCCCAGGGCAGTGGTCGAAAGGACCGTCGAGAACAGCAGGACAGCGGCCATCACGGCCATAATTTTTCGAAATCGAATGGACATCGGTATTGCTCCAAATGCTAGTCTTGGCCTTCATCGGCCGGCCTGTCGCGTCGCTGAACCCCACCGCCACCAATGCTCCAGGAATCCTCCACGGAAATCGCCGATCAATCCCCAGAGGACCTGAAAAGACAACTAGGAGGGGCTGAGAGTCCATGCCGAACTGGCTGATGTTCACCCGGGCCCATTGCGCCGTCTATCGCGGCACCCGCGGGCTGATTGGCGGAAACCTATTAGGAATCCAGATGCTGCTGCTGACGACCCGCGGTCGGAAAACCGGTCAGCGCCGAACTCTGCCCCTGGCCTACGTCGAGTACAAGGGCGATTACATCGTCGTGGCCTCAAACGGCGGATCCGACAGCCCACCGGCTTGGTGGCTGAATCTGCGGTCGGCGGCCACCGCGACGGTCCAAGTCGGCGGGGAGCGCTTCGAGGTCAGCTGGGCCGAAGCACCCCGCAAGGAACGCATAGAATATTGGCGACAACTCCAATCCGCCATTCCCGCCTACCGAATGTATCGCGTCCGCACTGAGCGGAAAATTCCAATCATCCTGCTGCGTCGCCACGCCCTGTCCTGGGACGCACCCCCAATGCTGGCGCACGACGAAGTGCCCGTGATCTAACATCTCACTTCGCATCAATCGGCGATGACCGTGAATGATCCGGGGGCTCGCTAGACGAAGAGGTAGCGGGCCACGAGCTCGGCCGTCTCATCTGCAGCCGCATCGCGAAAGGCCGGGTCCTCATTCAAGAACGCCTGGGATGAATTCCACTGCACGGCGTTCAGAACGACGAAGGATGCCATCTCGCGGTCGAGGCCGGAGCGGCATAACCCGGCCTCGTCAACAGCGACGATGAATGCATCAATGGCGACTCGAATTCGATTCCGAAGCGCCTCGAAGGGCTCGCGAAATTCGGGGTCCTTGAAATACTGGGCCCAGAGAATTCGCTGAATGCCCGGTCGCAACCGCTGAGCATGGAAGATTACGTCGATCAGACTTCGCGTTCGATCTCGCGGGTCGATGCTTCCGCGCCAACTCGCCGGATCCAACTGCGCGATCACCTCGTCCGCGATTTCGCGATCGGTGGCCTCGAAGAGTTCGAGGATGATTTCCCGCTTGTCCGTGAAGTAGTTGTAGACCGTGCCGACGGCGACGCCCGCCTCCGAGGCAATCATGGCCGTGGTCGTGTCGTCAAAGCCATGCCGCTCGAAACATTCGACCGCTGCTTCGATCAGCTTCTCACGGGTCCGACGACTTCGAGCCTGCTGTGGAGGGTGCCGGGGGGGCTTCCGATTCGGCGCTGCTTGACTCTTCGTGGGCATCCCGATCATGTTCAAACTCGACCTCGCCTCTTCTACTTGCGCTCTCGCAGCGGAGCCCGGACGAAACCGGCCCGACAAACACTTTTTCTGCGAGGCCCCTTACGGCCTCGGGGACCCAATCGGAGTCCTGACTGAGGATCAGTATGCACCATTCAAAGGAGAAACCATTGAAAATCTGAACTCCACGTCATATTCTATTGGACGTCCGCTGATTTCATTTCCGCAGCCGCGATCCATGAGATGGCTTCGGATGGCGCACGAGAACTTCGCAAAACGCCCGCCAGACACGAGGAAGAAAACCACATGGCCGCCACACGACCCACGTCCCCGGCATCCCAGTCGATGGCTCAGACCGATCAAGACCTCGAAGTCATTCTCACATCATTTGACTCCAACTACGTCTGGAATTACGGAACTGTGAAGGAAGGTCTTCGCGAGCTCTACGAAAAGTCCAAGCGCGAACAGTGGAATGGAGCGACCCAACTCGATTGGTCCACCAGCGTCGATCCCGAATCGGAGATCGTGCCCCGCCAAATGAATCCCTTCGCCGACTACGGTCCGGCCCAGAAGCTGAACGAAAAAGAGATGATGCGCTTAAGCCACGCCGGAATCTCGAACCAGCTTTCGCAGTTCCTGCATGGCGAACAGGGCGCACTCATCGTTGCGTCCCAGATCGTCGGCTCGGTCCCGTGGATGGACGCCAAATACTATGCGGCGAGTCAGACCATGGACGAGGCCCGACACGTCGAAGTCTTTGCGAAATATGTCAACGAAAAACTCGAATGGGAATGGCCGATCAATCCAAACCTGAAAGAACTCCTCGACGCGACCATCACGGATTCACGCTGGGACTTCAAATTCCTCGGGATGCAGGTCATCATCGAAGGCCTGGCCATGGCCGCCTTCGGCAGCCTCTGGAAAATGACCCAGGAGCCTCTACTGAAGGACCTCTTGAAATACGTCATGAAGGACGAGTCCCGTCATGTTGCTTTCGGTGTCCTCGCGCTTCGCGACTACTACAAGGATCTGTCTCCCGGCGAGATGAAAGACCGCGAAGATTTCATCATCTACGCGTGCGAGCTCATGCGCAATCGACTCGCGGGCGGTGATGTCGCACAGGCGATGGGCTGGAACGAAGCCGAAGTCACGAAGGCCATCCTGGAATCGGCCTCGGGACAGATGTTCCGTTCTATGCTCTTCATGCGCATCGTGCCGAATCTGCGCAAGCTCGGGCTGATCACGCCACGAGTCAGAGAGGCCTTCGAGCGCCTCGACATCATCAAATTCGAGCATCTGGATACGGGCGAACAGGACCGCGAACTCGGCCTCGCCTAAGCCAGGTCTGGGGCGGATCGCGAAACTGGGTCCGGCCGAAGGCCAGCCAGACAGGGACAGCTCAAGCGGGCTCGCCGATGCGACGAATCGTGTGGCGAGGTCCAATGAATGCGCATTCTCGTCTGCCCGCCGAAATACTTTGGCGTCGATTACGTCATCAATCCCTGGATGGAGGGGCAGATCGGTCGCGTTGACCGGTCGCTGGCCCATGCACAGTGGCAGGCCCTCGTCGATGGATTTGCAGCCACCGCTTCCGTCGAGGAAATCGAGCCGCGCGACGGCAGCCCCGACATGTGCTTCACAGCGAATGCGGGCCTGACCGCATTTGATCGCGTCATTCCCGCGCGCTTCCGAATGCCCGAGCGCGCAGGCGAAGAAGAGCCGTTTACGAATTGGTTCGCTCGCAACGGCTTTGATGTCATCAAACTGCCCGGCGAGGACCCCTTCGAAGGAGAAGGCGACGCGCTCTTTCAACCCGGCGAGCCGCTTCTCTGGGCGGGCTATGGCGTCCGCAGTGCCCTCGAAACCCATTCGATCCTGGGACAGGCCTTTGGAACCGAAGTCGTTTCGCTGCGACTCGTCGATCCTCGCTTCTACCATCTCGATACATGCTTCGCCCCGCTTCCAGGAGGTCGGCTGCTCTACTACCCCGCGGCCTTCGATGAGCGATCACAACGCGCAATCGAACAGCGAATCCCGGCGAACAAGCGAATCGCCGTCAGCGACGAAGACGCGACCGGATTTGCTTGCAACGTCATGCGCCTCGGAGAAAAGCTCTTCCTGAATCAGGCGAGCCCAACACTCCAGCGTGATCTTGCGAGATGGGATTTCGAAACCATCATTTGCCCGGTCAGCGAATTCTTGAAAGCCGGTGGTGGCGTCAAATGTCTTTCGATGATCCTCGACCAGGCGAACTTCGCGCGAATCTCTCCGGCGCCCGAATCACCGATCCGATCCACAGAACTCGAGGTCAAGGGACATCTCCTCGACACCGGAGGTCTGAACCGAGCGCTCGACATCATCACTGAGGCGGGCGGGAGCTTCCGCATCGCAACGCTGTCGCTGGCTGAACGCAAAGATCAAGAGTCCCGCGCCCAGCTGCATGTCGTCGCGCCGTCCATGGAAGGGCTGGAGGAAATCGTTTCCGAGCTGACGTCCGTCGGTGCCCAATCCCTTGAGCGCGAAATGCTGGCGAATCTCGAAGCAGTCACCCAGGACGGCGTCGCGCCGCACCATTTCTATTCCACCACGATCTATCCCACCGAAGTTCACCTCGACAGCGGTTGGTGCGAAGTCGAGAAACAGCGCATGGATGCCGTCATCGTCGTCGATGACGACTCTGATCCCGTCGCCCGCTGTGTACTCTTTCGCGAACTCGAGGTGGGCCAGCACGTCGTCTGCCGAACCGATGGCGTCCGCGTCCGATACCCCGAGCATCATTCGGTCGGTGAGTTCTCCTTCATGAACGCCTCGGTCAGCAGCGAGCGCCGCGTCGAAGCCTCGGTGAAGTCGATCGCCTGTGAGATGCGCCGAATTCGCGAGCGCGACGGAAAGATCGTCGTTGTCGCGGGTCCAGTCGTCGTTCACACCGGTGGAGCGAAACATCTATCGAGCCTCATCGACGGCGGCTTCGTCCAAGCGCTTCTGACCGGGAACGCCCTCCCCGTTCATGACATCGAGTTCGACCTCTTCGGCACCTCGTTAGGCATAGATCTCTCCCGCGGAAAACCCGTTCACGAGGGCCATCGCAATCATCTGATGGCGATCAACCGCGTCCGAGCCGAAGGCGGAATCCGTGAAGCCGTCGAGTCGGGAATGATTCGAAGCGGCATCATGCATTCTTGTGTCACCCAAAACGTCCGCTTCGTCCTGGCCGGATCCATCCGCGACGACGGCCCGCTCCCCGACACACTCATGGACCTCGAAAAAGCACAAGCAGCTTACGCCGAAGCCATCGAAGGCGCAGACATGATTCTCATGCTCTCTTCGATGCTCCACTCGATTGGGACCGGCAACATGACGCCCGCCGGCGTTCATCTCATCTGCGTCGACATCAGTCCGGCGACGGTGACCAAGCTCGCCGACCGTGGATCACTCGAATCGACGGGGATCGTGACGGACGTTGGACTATTTCTGAATTTGTTGGCAGCGAGCTTGTCCGGAGACGACGGCCGCTAATACGGCGTTAGGCTGTTGTGCCAAACCGCTCTTCTAGATAGGCGACGATATCGGCGGACTCCGATATCCAGACCGTATTGGCGCCCTCTTGTTCGATGCGGAGAACCGGAACTGTGGTCCGGCCGACGGCCTCTTTCAAATCACGCTTGTCTTCGCCACCGAAGAGTGTGTTTCGAAGTGGAATTTCGAGTCCGAGCGAAGCTGCCGCATTGAAGACACGTCGACAGAATGGGCATTGTGGATAGCCGTAGATCGTGAGGCCGTGCGCTTCTTCTTCGCCCATCATCTTCCCCCTCTTCTCGCGACCCGCTCGTGCAGGAGCGTCGGCCCGACATCGCTCCCGGATACTGCCAGAGAACCGAGCTCATGGGCATGCATTCGACCGTTGCGGAATGGACTTTAGCGATCGATCGATCCGCCTCCGCACACGCCCCACCCGCTGTTTCGCTTTACGCCGACGTCGGCGCGCGCCCCTGACAGCTCAGGTCTCCGAGCCGCCACCCGTGCGATTCGGAGCGGCTCGCGTCAGAAACCCGACGCCTCCCGTGCACGATGCCGCCGCCGGCGGCGCCGGTCCTGCGACCCGAAAACCGACACAAGCCCTCAATCGTAAAGGGCTTTTTCGATCCGACCCCGCTTGAGGAACAGCCGAGTCCGCGCTGGCACATTTCCTGCTCTACTCAACTAGACGAGCGACCGGCCAGCAAGCCGTCGCCCACGCCTGGGGGAATCATGGACGACTTTTCGAACGAGACCGCAGCCTGGCTGGAGGATTGCATTGGCGTCGCGGTCGGTGATGAAACGGAATTGGAGATCGGCGTCCTGATCGCTGCTGCGTCGGAATGGACGGAGGACGAGATGGAGCTCGATGATCTCGTCGTCGGCCTGATCGAGTCGGGTCGGGTTCAACTCCAGATGGGATCGGACGCGCGAATCGACTGAAGCACTGCTTCTTGATAGGATTGTGTTTTCTGGCCCTCGCGAGACATCGCGCGCAAGCTAGCCATCCATCATCCACGCCCATCCACCCTTGTCCACCCTTATCGAGAAGCATTCAATCCATGGCACGACTCAACGACCACTATCTCAAGCTGGCCGCAGGCTATCTCTTTCCCGAAATCAGTCGTCGCGTCGGCGAGTTCGCCGACGCCAATCCGAAGGCCAATCTGATCAAGCTTGGCATCGGGGACGTCGTCCTTCCCCTCGCCTCCTCTGTCCGCCAGGCGATGCATGATGCGATCGACGAAATGGCAACCGCCGAAGGCTTTCGCGGGTACGGCCCGTCCGAGGGCTACGACTTCTTGCGCGAAGCCATTGTTCAAAATGATTTCGCTAGCCGCGGTGTCCAGATCGATCCGAGTGAAGTCTATGCTTCGGATGGATCCAAATGCGACAGCGCCAACATCCAAGAAATTTTTGCGACCGACGCGACGCTGGCGGTGACGGATCCGGTCTATCCCGTCTATGTCGACACGAATGTGATGGCGGGTCGAACCGGCGGCGCCGATTCTGGCGGCCGTTATGCGAGAATCGAATATCTGCCGTGCACGGAAGAGAACTCGTTTCTTCCAGCGCTGCCCGAACGCCCAGTCGATCTCGTCTACTTGTGTTCGCCTAACAACCCAACTGGCGTGGTCACCCCGCGTGACGAATTGCAGAAATGGGTGGACTGGGCGCGAGCCAACGACGCGATCATCCTCTTTGACGCGGCCTATGAGCGCTTTATCTCCGAGGATCTGCCCCATTCAATCTTCGAAATCGACGGCGCAAGAGAATGTGCCATCGAATTTCGGAGTTTTTCGAAAACGGCCGGCTTTACGGGCATCCGATGTGCCTACATCGTCATCCCGGAGGAGCTCAAGGGTCGCGGGTCGAACGGCGAGCAAGCCTCGGTCGCACAACTCTGGCGAAGGCGAACGAATACGAAATTCAATGGAATCTCCTATCCGGTTCAGCGCGGCGCCGAGGCGATCTATTCGGAAGAAGGCCGCAAAGAGGTCCAGGCGAATATCGACTACTACACGGCCAATGCAGGACTGATCCTCGAGGGGCTCAGCAAGGCCGGGCTCAAGACCTTCGGCGGCGTGAACGCACCCTACGTCTGGCTCAAGACGCCCGATGGCCTCGATTCATGGCAGTTCTTCGATCAGCTCCTCGAACGTGCGAACGTTGTCGGGACGCCCGGCTCGGGATTCGGCGCCCATGGCGAGGGCTATTTCAGACTCTCGGCCTTTGGCCTCCGAGAGCAGGTCGAAGAAGCCATCGATCGCATCGCAAAGAACCTGGGTTAGTCGTCGGCCGCCGAGCCATTGCCTGCTCGCTGTCAGCCAAGCCCCAGTCGCTTGGCGATGATGACCTTCATGATTTCATTGCTGCCGGCGTAAATCGTCTGCACCGCTGCGTCCGCATAGTCCCGAGAGATCGGGTACTCATCCATGAAGCCGTAGCCACCGAAGAGCTGCAGGCATTCGCTCGATACGCGCTTCTGGAGATCCGACGCCCACCATTTCCCCATACTCACCTCTGTCACTATGTCCTCACCGGCGACATGAGCGACTAACAGACGGTCGACGAAGGCTTGACCAATTTCAATTTCGGTGGCCATTTCCACCAGCTTGAATTGTGTGTTCTGAAATGCAGCGATCGGCTTACCGAAGGCCTTGCGTTCTTTCACGTACTCGAGCGTGTCCTCGAGCGACCGGCGGCAAGAAGCGAGAGAGCCAATACTAATCGTCAGGCGCTCCTGCTGAAGCTTCTCCATCAACATCTTGAATCCACGACCTTCGCCACCCAACAGATTCTCGACGGGCACACGACAATCAGAGAAAGACATCTCGCTCGTGTCCTGTCCCTTCAAGCCCAGTTTCTTGAGATTTCGCCCTTTTTCGAAACCTGGCGTCCCGGCCTCGATCAACAACAGACTCATTCCGTCATGGGGTGGACTGGCATTCGGGTCGGTCTTCACGACGACGATGACGAGATCACAGTTCTGCCCGTTCGAGATGAAGGTCTTGGATCCGTTCACAACGTAGTGGTCGCCATCTCGAATCGCGCGCGTTGAGATGCCGGCCAAATCCGATCCGACACTCGGTTCCGTCATCGCGATCGCTACGAGACATTCCCCCGCGATCGCCGGCACGAGCCAGCGCTGTTTTTGCTCTTCGGTTGCGTAGGTCGTCAAATACGGCAGACAGATATCGGTATGCAAAGAGGCCTGCAGCGCATGCGCCCGAAGATCCGCCAATTCTTCGATTACAATCGCATCGAAGAGGAAATCAGCCCCCGCACCGCCGTATTCTTCCGGTTGATTTGCACCCAGGAAACCGGCCTCACCCATTTTCTTCCAAGCGGTGCGATCCGAGATTCCGGCTTCGTTCCACTCTTCAAGATGCGGGACAATTTCGGCCGCTGCAAAGCGTCGGAATTCGCTCCGAAATAGATCATGCTCGTCGCTGAAGATCGTTCGTCTCATTTCACTCGTCCTCCAATTCGTCATCTCTTCGTCATTCGGGATCGCCTGACGAGCTCGAGCTGTCTTGTTTCGAACTCAAAGCTCGACAACCGCCGGCTCCGACCTAACGCACTACGACGCCACGGCCCAACTTCGAACCTCATCCTACGGACGCGTACCGGCATGCGCGCAAAGCGGTTGACTCTTCAGCCTGCACCTCAGTCCTTCGCTGTCCGCACTCCGACCGGCGATGGGCGAGCTATGATGATCCGCGCGACGCGATGTCGCATCCAGCTCCAGAAAGACAGAATCACACGAACCCGAAGCACGCAATCCCAAGTAACGTCCGAGAGCGGCATCGATCTCTAAATCCATTGCTGAAAGAGAAGACCCGAATGCGCATTGGCAACATCCCGGTCGGTCACGGAGCGCCACTGATCCTGATCAGCGGTCTCAACGTCATCGAAAACGAATCGGACACCCTCGAGGTCGCACGAAAACTAGACCAAATTTCAGAGAAACATGGCTTTCCCCTGGTCTTCAAGGCTTCATTCGACAAGGCCAATCGTACACGCCACGATTCATTTCGTGGGCCGGGCCTCGACGAAGGCCTCCGAATCCTCGCCGCGGTCAAGAGCGAAACGAATCTACCCATCCTGACGGATGTCCATGACTCGAGCCAACCCAAGATTGCAGCTCAGGTAGTGGACATGATCCAGGTCCCCGCCTTCCTGATGAGGCAAACCGATTTACTCGCAGCGTGTGCCGCTGTCCGCCTCCCGATCAATCTGAAGAAGGGCCAGTTCATCGCGCCCGGCGACATGGTTCACGCCGTCGACAAGCTCGAAGAATTTGGCTGCAGCGATGCACTCGTGACTGATCGCGGAACCTCCTTTGGCTACAACAATCTCGTTGCAGACTCGAAGGGCCTTGTTCAGATGCGCGGGTTCGCACCAGTCTGTTTCGACGCGACCCATTCGGCTCAATTGCCGGGTGCGAATGCGGGCGCCTCTGGCGGAGATCGACGCTTCGTGGCGCCTCTGGCACGCGCAGCGGTCGCGGTGGGAATCGATGCACTATTTATCGAAGTTCACCCCGATCCAGACGCTGCCCCCTGCGACGGCCCGACCCAGATCAGCTTCGAAGCACTCGACCAGCTCCTGGCGCAAGTTCGCGCCCTCGACCAATCGATGCGCGAGTTGGCAGATTCATGAGCACCTAAAGCGATTCCAATATCGCACCGCCATGCGCGACCGTTCAGTTTGGTCGATGGAGACGATTCGCATCAGTTCCTCCATTTCTAATCTTCCCGAAACCGCACGGAACCCACGAACCACATTGCTCAAAAGAGATTTTCGTCGAGATGTTCAAAGTCCCCGGCGGCATCGACATAACTTCTGATCTCGGCACTAATAACAAAGTCACGCCCGCCCTGTTTCCGGCGCGCCGTATAGACGTGGTATTGCGCCCGCCTTTCCGGCCGACTTCCAACTTCGGAGCAAGACGGAACGCCAATCACGGGAATGACGCCATGCGGCCCGGCGAGTTCGGCGATCCGACGACGGTGTTTATGGCCGTGAATGACGAGTTCAGCGCCCGCCTTTTCGAGCACCACTCGGAGCTCATCGGCGTCCCATAGAGCCCGGCTATTCGATTCACCAGTCTTCGTAATGGGATGATGAATCATCACCACACGGCATCGATTCTGTGCTTCGAGCGCAACCAAGAGTCGCTCCAAGCGCTCGAGCTGAGTCCGACCCAGCCTCCCACCAGCACGAAAGATCGGCGTCGGAATCGCCGAACAGAGCCCGATCATAGCCAGGTCGCCATGAATCCGAAGCCGTGGATAGTCGGCATGACGTGGCGCGATCGTTTGATTGGAAGACAAATCGACGAGACACGCACGCGTCGCGGGATCCAGTTCCGAATGACACGTACCGGCGAGATAGCCAGACCACAGATCCCAAGAACGCTCCGGCGAAACCCGAACATAACAATCGTGGTTGCCCGGAATCAGGAATACCTCTTCGGGCGTGCCCAGCGCCGAGAGTTGTTTTGCCGCCATGCGAAATTCTTGTTCGAGTGAGACGTGGGTCAAGTCGCCGGTCACGAGTATCTGATCGATTTTCTGCGCCCGCACATCGCGAAACGCAGCTTCCAGAATCGCCTGGCTATGTCGATGTCGACGATTGAGGCCCCAGGAGGCCCAACCCGATAGCCTCTTGAAGCGAAGTAGCGCGGGACCACCACCCACTAGAGTCGTGGCATGCCAATCAGAAAGATGCGCGAAACGTATTTCTGCAGGCTCAGCGGGCATTCTCGATCCCCCTCATGCTCAGCAATCGCGAAGTTCTTATCTTGGCCGAACAACCCAGGCGCTAAGGCGCGGACACTAAACGAGAATGGCCGCTGATGTCTGTGATAGCCTCGATCGCTGCTCACCGAAAGCCAATCCGTTCGAAGAGTGAGGTAGACCGCGTGCTGAGAACCACGACCAGAAGCGAATTTTCAGGGCGCCTTGTAGCGTGCTTGATCCTGTCAATCATTGTGGTCCCATCCGCCTCCGCAGGCGCACCCGAATCGACCCCGGACGCCACGAATCTTTCGGCGCAACCATCCGTCGACAGGCATCGCCAAACCACCCAACTCGATCCGTCCGCCCGGCTTCTCAGCGGAGGCGGAGCGAGCGAATACTGGACCCTCTACATCGAACTCGACAGCGGACTTCGCATGACTCAGCAATTCCTAATCTCGAACGCCGGCCCCGGCAACCATAACGCCGTAGCCGTTGGTCACCTCGTCGAAGAAGGTCGCGAACCCTATCGCTATACGAACGGTCGACGGCGGGCACGATGGCGACTCTCTGAAGATCGACTCTTCCTCGACATCGGCTCCAGCCATCTCGACCTGCACCGGCCAGTCGGCGAACTCCGCATCACGAAGGACGATATAGAAATTCATCTATTCTTCGCGTTTGCCGAATCGGATGTCGCTGAACCCGTACCGAGTGAAGTGCTTCCCGAGAATTATCGAGTCGATGTCCTCGCTGTCGCCGCGAAGACAGAGGGCACGGTCCAGGCCCCTTGGATGGCCCAGCCCATTGCCGCACGCGGCCGAACCTGGCTGACTCACACTTGGACACAGAGCGACGAAGCCAAACTGCTCGACCGCCGAATCGAAATATTTGGCGGCAAGGATGAGGCGTCGTTCTACATGCTTCAACTCCGTAAGAGAGGCTCCTTTCAGCGCAGTTGGCTGCTGCAGACGGTGGCTGAGGGGGGAAACGTTGAATCTATAATCAACATCCCGACTCAGTGGGCCGATGAGTTCACCGGGGCCGAACAGCATGTGAAGCGCAGGTACGCGGTTCCAGACCGTTTCAGATTTTCGCAGGGGCCTGATTCGGGTCTAATTACCCTCAGTCAGAATTGGCTGCGCTTCGACCCCTTGAGCGTGCTTCCTCAGCCATTCCGCTGGTACGTCGGGAGAAAATCCAAGCCTCTTCACATCTGGGCGGACGCTCAAATTGAGGTTAGGCTTTACCAAGCGCAGGAAACCCCGCCCCCCCTAGATACCGGCGAGACCGAGAGCGGTGAGAATCCGCTCAACTCCGGGCTCACCTCTATCAATTCCAAAGGGGAAATCGAAGCAGAGGCGACGATACGCAGTATGACGGGTGTGGCATCCATCATATTTATGAATCCATCCAAACGCCGCTAGTTCGATGTAATTTCGAAACGCTATTGAAGCGTGAGCGGCACGCGAAGTGGATGCGATCTGCACCTCGACCTTCGATGACCACTAAAAGGACATAGTTATCTTGAGAATCGGGGTCGTCAACAATCTACGAGCAGGCAAGAACGAAGAGTCCGTGGCTCGAATGCTGAGCTTTCTCAAGGATCATTCCGAAGTCCTGAGTGTCGAGACCGAAAGTGCCGAGGCCATGCCTGAGGTGTTATCAGAATTTGCCCGTCAGGAAGTCGACCTCCTCGTCATCAATGGTGGTGACGGAACCATTCAGAACATCTTGACCGAGATTCTCGGCAATGACGATTTCGGAGATCGCGTCCCGATGATCGCCCCCCTTCGCGCGGGCCGAACCAATATGAGCGCGATGGACCTGGCCGCGCATCGCGATCCACTCAGCGGCCTTGAACAATTGATCGACTGCGCAAAAGACGGGCGGATCGCTGAACGCGTGGAGCCGCGGCGTGTACTGCGAGTCAGCTACGGACATGGCCCACACACGAGTCAGCGCGCCGCGCAGTACGGCATGTTTTTCGGCGCGGGCATCATCAAACGGGCCATCGAGCTCAATCATCGACTCTTTGATAAGACAGGCAAACGAGCCTTCGTCGAAGGCGTTCCCGGCGCGACGCTGGTGACCGCGGGATTGATCGGGCGCCTCGTCACGGGCGACCACTCCGGCGTCCTCGCCCCAGACAAGATCGAAATCCTATTGGATGGTCAACCGGTCGACACTGGCGAATTTCATCTCGTCATGGCCTCGACGCTGAGCCGCCTCTTCGCTCGCATGCGACCTTTCTGGGGGCAGGGCCCCGGCGGCGTACGCTTCACCTCCCTGGCAGCCCCGTGTAAACAGTTCGGCAAGGCGGCGATCGGAGTCCTTCGCGGCAAACCAGCCAGCTGGGCAACGCCAGAAGTCGGATATACAAGTCGAAACGTTGGTCATGTCGAGCTTCGGATGAAATGTGGCTTCACAGTCGATGGCGAGCTCTGGCAACCGGACTCCGAACGCAGCATCGCTTTGACGGCCGAGCGGGTCGTCCACTTTGTCCGCGCGTGAATCACGAATCGCGCACCTCAAATTCCCGCCGCACCGATCCCTGATCAAGTCTCACCTCCTCATCAACCAAGGCCATAGTCCCGATTCTTTTTCGGACAACCTATTCAGATCCGTAGCTGATTCAAGACCATGACCACCACCACTTCTTCATACATCGAGTCGCTCCAGGCTCACGTCGCGCAAGAACTTCGAACGCCGGTGAGCCCGGAAATTGAATGGCTCGCGCACGAAATCGCTGCAATCTATGGCGAGACCGTGTTAGGCGTCATGTTCTATGGATCCAGCCTTAGAGCAGACTCGGCCGACGGCGTTTTCGATTTCTGGGTCGTAGTCGATGACTACCGAGATGCCTACGCCAAGAACTGGCTCGCTCGAATCAATCAGATAATCCCTCCGAATGTCTTCTACATCGAGCGAGAGCACCAGGGCCAAACCCTGCGATCCAAATATGGCGTCATCAGTCGCCAGGCATTTGAGACGGGAACTTCCTTCGCCGCCTGGCACCCCTACGTCTGGGCACGCTTTGCACAACCGGCACGGACAGTCGCCTGCCGTGACGAAGCAGCACAGCAAGTCTTAGTCGCTGCCGTCGCCAACGCGATCTTGACGATGATCGGACGCCTCGTCTGCATCCTTCCAGAGCGCGACGACGAGTTTCGATTCTCCCTTGCCGCTTTTTGGCAAGAAGCGTTTCGCCGAATCTACGACAGCGAACGACGACCCCAGTCCGACGAGATCATTAGCGCCCTCTATTCGGTCGACCAGGAGCGTTACAACGCCGTTGCAAGCTTCGCGCTTCAGCAATTGGCCAGCGACGGTCACTTCGCAAAAGCGGCGCCCCAGGCACGTTCTTTCCGCGTGGCGATGTCGAAAAGCGGACGCCGCCAGAGCCGGCTGCGTTGGCGCGTGATGCGCTCTTTCGCGCGCTCTCTTCGACTGATTCGCCTCGCAAAGACGGCGATCACCATTCAAGATTGGGTACCGTATGTGCTTTGGAAGATCGAACGCCATACTGGACGACGTATCGAACTCAGTGAACGGCAGCAAAGACATCCCTGGATCTTCGCCTGGCCGATCATTTTACCGCTCTTGTTTCGACGAAATCTGCGCTCATTCGAAGAGTAGCCGGATGAACTGAAGCTGAATTCGCGAACAGCGCTCCGATCACGCACGAATCGTGACAAAGAAAGTGTAATCATGGAACTCGAAGGTAAAGCTGCAATCGTCACCGGTGCTGGAACTGGAGTCGGATATCAAACGGCACGAATGCTTGCAGAACAAGGCTGCTCGGTCCTCGTGAACTACAGCCGATCTAGAGAGGGCGCGGAAAAGGCAGCCGCCGAATGCGAGAAGCTCGGCGTCAAGTCAATCGCAGTCCGCGCGGATGTCTCACTGGACGAAGACTGTGTGGCAATGGTTGCCGAGGCAAAAAAGGCGTTCGGACGCCTCGACGTACTGGTCAACAACGCCGGATTTACAAAGTTCGTTCAACATGAAAATCTCGACGGCCTCGAGTCTGACGATTGGCAGAAGATTCTGGGTGTGAATCTTATGGGGCCCTTCTTTTGCTCACGTGCCGCGCGATCGCTGCTCGAAGCGGATGACGGCGGCGAGATCGTCATGACCTCGAGCGTGGCAGGCCTGGTCGGCATGGGTAGCTCGATCGCCTATTGTGCCTCGAAAGCCGGACTCAACAACCTCACTGTGACATTGGCCCGTGCCCTTGCGCCAAAAATTCGAGTCAACGCAATTGCGCCGGGGTTCATCGACGGTGAATGGTTGAAACAAGGCTTTGGAGACGCGTACGAGAACATTCGAGACAGCATGATCGAACGAACGCCGCTCAAACGGGTGGCAACGACGGAGACCGTCGCAGCCGGCATCCTTTCGATCCTGATGGGTCCCGACCTCGTGACCGGTCATGTCGTCCCCCACGAAGGCGGCGTACTCATCAACCGCTAGCAGCGCAATCCAATGAACGGAAATCGGGAGCAGGCGCGTGCCTGAAGCACCAGGAACAGATCCCATAAAAACGGTACTCATCACAGGTGCGTCTTCCGGGCTTGGCGCGGCAATGGCCGAGCGAATGATCGGACTCGGCTGGCGCGTATTCGGCACGAGCCGAAAGCCGCAGGCGAGCGAATCATCGAAAATTGAATGGATCTCGATGGATGTCTGCGACGATGCCTCTGTCGAGACCGCGCTCGAATCGGTATTCAAGCAAACGGAGCATCTTGATGGACTGGTGTGCAACGCCGGTTGGGGAATCTATGGCTCCGTCGAAGAAACGTCCCTCGATCGCGCACGGTCTCAGTTCGAAACCAATTTCTTTGGCGTTCTTCGAGTTCTCACCCCCGTTCTCTCACATATGCGCGAGCGGAACGCGGGCCGGATCCTACTTGTTGGCTCACTCTCCGGACGCGCGCCAATCCCCTTCCAATCTCACTATTCGGCATCGAAGGCGGCCATCGAATCCCTCGCCTTCGGCCTCGCAAACGAAATCCATCCCTATGATGTCCAGGTCAGTTTGATCGAGCCCGGCGACATCAATACCGCCTTCAATGATGTCATGGATTGGGGCACAAGGCCGACAGCTTCACCTTACGCCGAACGAATCGCCATCAGCGAAAAGGCTATCCGAGATTCCCTGCCGAAGTCGCCGGGTGCCGACATCGTCGCCGACGCCGTCGCCCACGCGCTGACCGCCAAGAAGCCGAAGCTTCGTTATGCGGTCGGCCGGGAAGCCCGTCTTGTTGGGCTGGGAAAACGGCTTTTGAGTGACCGCCTCACGCTCAAAACGATTCGCGATCATTTCGGGATCTGACGTCGTTTTTTAGCGGTCGACGACCTGGTCGTAGCCAAGGTCGCGCAGTGCCGAACGCACAATGACCGCTTCCTTCGCCACGCTCTCTGGCGAAGCGTTCGCATCGGCGTTTCCAAAATCGAGATCCGTCGGCTTCCAGATACACGAAACGTGAAGATGAACATGCGGCACTTCGAGCCCAAGAATCGTCAGTCCGACCTTCTCGGGATGATACGCTTTGTCCAGGGCTCGGCCGATCGCATGCGCCACGCCACTGAGATGTTTCATCACCCCTAGATCGAGATCTGTCCACGATTCAACTTCGGCGCGTGGAACAACGAGGGCATGACCCGGCTTGAGCGGCGCAATTGTCAAGAAGACGACGCAAACATCATCACGCCAGACGAAATGACCCGGCAGATCACCGTCAATGATCTTCGTAAAAATGGAAGGCATGAAGCTTGTTCCTCTCGACTAAAACCCGAACGCAATATGACTCAGAAATCATCGACCCGAAAGCGAGACTCCCTAAATCCGGCCTCCGACCGGACCGCCCGAAACGGATATAGGCCGCTTCGACGCCATTCATTCATTCATTCAAGAACGACAGGATCGAATCCCCATCACCGAACCAAGTCTACAACATCCCCCTCTGCTGGCGCGAAGGATGAAGCCCGCGACTTCGAAGTTCCGACCACAATGAACGTCAATCAACTACAGTCCTTCGCGCATAACCGATCCGATCACCGTCGGCCGCAATCCCTCGATAGACCGAGGCCGACACCGAGACACAACTCCAAAGCGAGGCCAACCCAATCTTGATAGGCATCGTCGTCATCGGCCTTCCCCTCTCCGCGATCCTCGCGAGCCTCGTTTTTTCCGAATGGCTTCGCCGCCACGCGGACTCCCGCACTCTGAGATCCTTGGACGAGGCGCCCAGAGACGCACTGATCGTGGTTCTTGGATGCAAGCCACGCCAAGCCTCTGGCCGTCTGACTCACTATTTCATCTGCCGCGTCGCGTCCGGGGCCGCCGCCTATCATCACGAATCCAGCCGCCAACTCCTCTGCACTGGCCGCGTCTACAACGATCTGAACGAGGCGACGGAGCTCGCGGAGGCCCTCGAAATCGCCTCCGTCCCTCGCGCCCAGATATTCGTTGACTCGAATTCCATTCGAACCATCGATTCAATCGAGCATGTCGCCAAGAGATATCCAGATCTTCCGATTCTCTTCGTCACGCAATCTTTTCATCTGCCCCGCACTCTTTTCCTGGCGAGACAGAAGAAGCTGGACGCGTGGGGGTTGCTCGCGCGAGGTCCGAATCCCGGCCACTGGGGTCAATTTCGCGAGCGAATCGCTCAAGCGCGCGCGCTCTTCGATGTGGCGCGAAGCAAAGCAGCGAACCGGTAGACTGCGACGACTCTCGACGCCTGACACCCTCCCTCACTTCCCACGTGTATGGCATCCTCTCACTTCATTCACTGGATTCAATGTATTCGACAAGGGGAGCATCCAATTGGGAAAGTCGATCGCGAAGAAAAAGACGAGTCGGCTATCCAAATTCGTACGTCCCACGACAATCGACCTTCATTTCCATCTTGATCCGGAGAAGAAGACGTTCCACGGGAATGCCGAGTACACGCTGAGTCTCGAAAAACGAACGCGAACGATCGAACTTCATTGCGCGGAACTTCGCGTTTCAAGAGTTCGGCTCCGAGCCAGGAATGCTTCCCTCCGCCCGCGGATCGAGAGCCATCCTGAATCCGAATCCATCGTCCTGCATTTCGACACTCTCCTTCCGGCCGAATCCATTTCCCTCGAACTCGACTTTCGCGGTCGCGTTCGAAACGATCTGCGGGGCCTCTATCGCTCCGTCGATCGAGAATTGCCCTGGCTCGCCACGCAACTCTGCCCGACCGATGCGCGCCGCTTCTTCCCCTGCTTCGACGAACCGGGCATCAAGGCGCAATACAGGATTCGTGTCACAACCAACAAAGACCAGACCGTACTCTCCAACTCACCGATCGAATTCGAGGTTGACGTCGAAGCGAGTATTCATGCTAAGGCCAACGGTTCAACCGATCAGGGTGCAGACCAGAAGACCGTCCAATTCGAAACGACCCCCCCTCTCTCTGCCTACCTGATTGCCGTCGCCGTTGGGCCCTTTGTGGCCACGCCCGCTCGGATGAGCGGCTCGACACCGATTCGTGTCTACACGCTGCCGGGCCGCCAGCACCTCGCACGCTTTGCCCTCGAAACCGCACACCAGGGCTTATCGCATCTCGAAAAATGGTTCGGGATGGAGCATCCGTACGCCAAACTCGATCTTCTGGCGCTACCGGATTTCGCCTTTGGCGCCATGGAGAATGCAGGCGCTGTTTTCTTTCGTGACTCGGTTCTGCTGCTCGACGCCAAAGAGGCTTCCTTCGAAGCGCGCAAGCGAGCGGCGGAGACTGTCGTCCACGAAATCTCTCATATGTGGTTCGGCAATCTGGTCACCATGGCTTGGTGGAATGATCTTTGGCTGAATGAATCCTTCGCCACATGGATGGCGTACGAAATCATCGAGCAGTGGCAGCCAGAATGGCAGATCTGGCTCGACTTTGCGCATCGGCGTGAAGAAGCACTCGCAATCGATGCACTCGAGAGCAGCCACCCCATCGCACCTATCATCCGCGATGCCCAAGAAGCGCACGAGAATTTTGATGCGATCACCTACACGAAAGGCGCTTGCGTACTTCGAATGCTCGAGGGTTATCTCGGAAGCGAGGTCTTTCAGGCTGGCATTCGCCTCTACATCAATCGCTACAAAGAAGGCGCCGCCTCGGCTTCGAATTTATGGGCCGCACTCTCGGAAGCCTCCGAGCTTCCGATCGAGAAGATCGTCGCGCCCTGGACGGTCCAGACCGGATATCCACTCGTCTCGCTACATCGCACAAATGTTGCCGGAAAGAAGGATCTGGAACTCAGGCAAGAACGCTTCCTTGCCCTTCCCGCGCCGAAATCTCGAAAAGGGTCGACGACCCGGGGCGCGACAAAATCGATGGCCCGCGGAGTCTCGCCGCGCTGGCAGATCCCTTGGGTTGGCCGCGGCGCGCGACGCAGGGGCGGCAAGAACGAGCAGATGAACCATCTACTCGTCAATCTGCGATGTCGTTTCCCGATGGGCGCCGGCGACCTGTCCTGGATCTACGGAAATTCGCGCGAGGCCGGGTTTTTTCGGATCGAACACGGCAAGGCCGAATTCGAAGATCTCCTCAAGCACCTACCGGCCCTCTCCACGCTCGAACGCATCGGATTCATTGGGCATCAATGGGCGCTGGCTCGTACGGGCCGGCAATCGGTGTCTCGGTTGCTCGATCTCCTCGCGGCTCTCGGCGAGGATGGAGATCCGGATGTGTTGTTCGCCGTCGCGAGCGCCCTCGGACGACTGAGTCAGCGAATCGCACCCAGCCGAGGGTCCGATGTCGAAGACCAATTCCGAAGTTGGATCGCCGCGCATTTCGAAGGAAAACTCCACGATCAAGGCCTCAAACCTACTTCGGGCGAAGATTTGCGAGAACGATTGCGACGCGGACAGCTCTTTCGAATCCTCGGTCAATTGGCCGAGTCGAATGAGATTCTCGAGCATTGCGCGAAGAGCGCAGCCAAATCCCTGTCTTCCGGAAAATCGCTGAGCCCCGAACTGGGCGACGTGGTCATTCGCATCGCTGCAAGCCAGGGCGATCTCGAGTTTCATAAGATGTTATGCACGGCCACGCGCGAAGCCACGACGCCCCAAGCGCGACGTCGCACGCTCTTCGGGCTCGCCGAGTTTGACGAACCCGGGCTGCTTCGCGCGACCTTCAAGGCCAGCATCGACTCAACGCTGGCCCCCGCACCCGACCGTGCCGCGCTGCTCGCCGCCCTTCTGACCCGACCCTCGACGGCGGCGGCAACCTGGCACCATCTCACTCGGGTTTGGCCACGCCTCGAAAAGCAGATGCCCCCGATTCTCCTGGCACGCCTGGCGGGCTCGACAGCAGAGGCGCTGCCCTATTCGATGGCGGAGGAGGTCACAGAATTCTTCAGTGACCACCCACTCTCCGCGGGCTCACGCGTGCTTCGCCAAGTGGCGGAAGAAATGTCGATTGCCAAACGATTCGACCGGGACGCGGGCGCGCATTTCGAAGACCATCTGGCAGACTTCTGAATTTCCGACGTGAGCCTTGTCGGCGATTCACTTTCGCCCTACTTTCGTCTTATGAAATCCTCACCGCCCAATCCCGCCAAGCGAATCCGAGAACTCGAACCACCCGGGTTTCGACCGGCGCGCAAGGGCCGTGGCGCCCGAGTGAATCCAACCGGCCGCTTCGAACAACGGCACGTCGAACCCGACTTTGAACACCTGGACCACTTAGGCCACCCAGACCACCTAGACCACCTCGAAGACGGGGACCACCCGGTCGACATTGAGCACTTCGACGACGCGCAACATACCCAGCTCACCCACCTCGACAGCGAGACGCAACTCGAAGCGACCGCCGCGCTGCCTCCCGCACCTCGAACCGAGATCATTCCCGACGCATCGCGATCGGCGCTCACTCGCAACAAGAGTCCAGACATCCCCTTCCAATTCAGTCTGAATCCCTATCGCGGCTGCGAACATGGATGCGCCTACTGTTATGCGAGGCCAACCCATGAGTACCTGGGCTATTCGGCTGGATTGGACTTCGAGACGAAGATCCTCGTGAAGGAGCGCGCGCCCGAGCTGCTGCGCAAGGAGCTCTCTGCTCGAAGCTGGAAACCACAAGTCGTAGCCATCTCAGGCGTGACGGACGCCTATCAACCCATTGAGCGACGGCTCGAAATCACCCGTCGATGCCTCGAAGTCTTCGCAGAATTCAGAAATCCAATCACGATCATTACAAAAAGTGCGCTCGTCACACGAGACATCGACTTGCTTCAACGGCTTGCCGCAGATCAGGCGGTCTCGGTCGCCCTTAGCATCACAACCCTGAATCCCGAACTCCAGCGAGTGCTCGAACCTCGGGCTTCGTCCTCGAAGGAGCGACTCCGAGCCATCAAAACGCTCACCGATGCGGGAATTCCGACCGGCGTCATGGTCGCACCCATCCTGCCCGGACTCACGGACATGGAGACGCCCGCCCTACTCGAAGCCGCCGCCTCGGCGGGGGCGGGCTGGGCCGGACAAACTGTCCTGCGCCTGCCCCATGGTGTTCGAGAGATCTTCGACGACTGGCTCCTCACGCATCGACCGCTGCGGCGCAAGAAAGTACTCAGCCGACTCGAGTCCCTGCGCGGCGGCCGCCTGAACGATCCTCGATTCGGAACGCGGATGCGCGGTGAAGGTCGCTTCGCCGCGCAGATCGCTGACCTCTTTCGTTTATGGGCGCGACGCCAAGGGCTCGAGGGTCCCGCGCCCACGCTCTCGGCGGCCGCATTTCGCCGGCCCGGAGGTACGCAACTGTCGCTTGAACTAGATTAGAGACATGGCGGGTACTGCGACCGACGCGACGGACACCACGGACGACGAGGCCGAAAATTCCAGCTCACTCACCCCAGCCCAACGGGCGGCACTTCGGTTCGTCGCCGAGCATGCGATCTCGAGGTCGGAAGCAGCCAATCAGCTCATCAACGAAGTCCTTCGCATGTCCAATCTATCCCGGCCGCCGGCAAATCCGATCGACGAAAGGAACAACAAGAGGACGGGCAATGAATCGGACGATGGACAGACGCGCTTTGAGAAATCGATCAGGGAGCTCAAGAACCATGCTCGCGTCGCACTCCATTTCCACCCAGACCGGCCAGGCGCAAACGGCGACAGCGTGGCCGGATGCCTGCTCAGCGAGGGGTTCTACCGGTCCCAGTTCGAAACGGGAATCTCGAACGGCGGACTGACGGCCTACCCCGGCGGTGCGCGTCAGCGCTGGGAAGAGAAGCTCTTCGGCGGGGCCTATGAACAATCGAATGCCGACCCCGACAAGAGAGCGCACGAACGCCCAAAATACGGTGCCCTCGACGTGATGCGGCATGCCGACGGACCTTCGCCGCGCTTTGGCTCCTGCTATTTCCTTTTGATGCCGACGGTCTCGCGGCGCTGCACGTTGACCTACATGGACTCGAGCGAAGAGCCCGAGACCCGGGGTACGGTCGAAGCCTTCGACGACATCGTCGCCGCCATGCTAGGCGATGTTTTCAAGAGCGACTTCACGCTGGGCGAAAGCAACCTGACACCGCCTCGACTGATCGACCACTTGCTCGAGAATTCCCTTCGGCCGCTCGATGAGTCCGTCGCGCAACCGGCCACCCGGAATCTCAACCACTATATCGAGGCACAGGTCCACGGTGAAGTTTCTCTTGCGGAAGATGTCGAAGCACTGGTCATCGACCCCTGCTTTACACAGACCCAAACCGGAAAGACGCTCGAGTCGCTGTGCAACCAATATGAGATCGCCCTCTACCAACATGGCGGCTTCGCCCTTCCCGTCGATGAGATTCCCAGCGATTTCCGCGGGCCGAGCATGCCTTCACTCGCTGCGCGAATCGCGACGAACGACATCATCGACGTCGGGGTGATTGGACGAGCGGTGACTGAGCTCAAAGGAAATTCAGCGCGTTTCTCCGACCGGGGAAGCCATGACGAGGTGCTCCAGGAATTGAAGCTGCTTTGGCATGTGCTGGTTCGATACGGGCGTCCGGCGGGCGAGTTCGGGGGACCCGGCGTGAAACTGACCTAAAATGATTCCAGGGCGCGAACAAAGACGGGTCAGGCGGTACCTACTCTCCGTCATCCGCGCCAAGATTGCGCCAGCAGCGATTTCGTTCGTGAGTGCGCAAGTTCGAGAGTAACGGGAGAGACGAGAAAATGAACGACGATTCTTCGAAGAGCGATCACGAATCCGAGGCCAGCCACAGCTTTCTCCGAGACACGCTGGCACCCATTCTCGTCGTGATTGCGATCATCGTTCCTCTTCGATCGGCCGTTGCGGATTGGAATGATGTCCCGAGCGGATCGATGCGACCGACCATTCTCGAGGGCGACCGGATCTGGGTCAACAAACTCGCCTACGGCTTGCGCGTTCCGCTCACCATGTCCTGGATCACTCGCTGGGATGAACCTGTCCGCGGGGACATCGTGACTTTTGCCTCCCCAGACGACGGGATCCGGCTCGTCAAACGCATTATCGGCTTGCCCGGAGACCGAATTTCCATGCGCGCCAATCGGCTCTCGCTCAATGGACGAGAGCTCGACTACATCGAATTCGACGAGACCCTCGAAAAACTACCAGAACCTCGACCCGGGGACGCGCAGACACCGGTGATCGTGCGAACCGAACAACTCGACACACATCCGCACGCCGTCACGGTCATCCCGGCTCTGTCCGGTTACTCCGACTCTTTTCCCGAATTCACGGTGCCCGAGGGCCACTATTTCTTTCTCGGAGACAACCGTGATCAAAGCCGCGATTCCCGTTTTATCGGAACGGTCGCCCTCGATGAGATCTACGGCCGCGTAACCCATGTCGCTCTTTCCGTGGACCCCGATCATTATTATCGGCCGCGGTTCAGCCGCTGGATGAAGCCCTTGGATTCAGTCTTCGCGCAATAGTCCGCCGATATGCGTCGCGAAGCGAAAGGGTCCGCAGATCTGAACGTGCTCCTCGATCGAATCAACGGGCGCAGTTACAAGGCCTACCGCGATCTCGAAGGCGTCTGGCATTTCTCGGAATTCACGCTCTTCGTCGACCACACCCAATCCGATCCATTCGCATCGCCCTCAAAGCTTCGCGTTCGCCTCGACTCCGAGACCACGAACCTACCCGAGGATGCCCTCGCCAATCCGACCCGCCGAATGGCCTGTGCCTCGTGGCTTGCACGAGCCTTTCGCAAAACCATCCATGACATTCGCCCCCCCCGAACGGGAACGGGCAAAGGCGGCCTCATCTCGATCGACGCGGGTGGCGCAGAAGTTCTCGAACGAACGGCCGTCGTCTTCGGCGACGGCTTCGTCGAAGCGCGAATCGAATTAGGCCTGCCAGCGGCGGGGCGGCGCATACTCGGTGGCGAAGCGGCAAACCTCCTCATCGACGTCCTCCCACGCATCGTCGCCCGAGCCTGGACCCGGCGTAGTGAATCGGACGGGCGCGACCTTCTTCACTTCATCAACTGCATCGAGAACCAGGAAATAGTTCGGAGTTCGCTTCGCGAACGCAACCTGATTGCATTCGTCGGAGACGGCGCAATTCTTCCACGTGAGAGCGGGGCCACTGAACGTCCGATGGACAGGGAGCGTGCATACCCGTTTCAATCGCCGGAACCCTTTCGCGTGGACATCGAAGTGCCGCACGCCGACGCAGGCGCACCCGGTCGAATCTGGCATGGAATGGGAATTCCTCGCGGCATCGTATTACTCGTCGGCGGGGGGTATCACGGAAAATCGACACTGCTGCGTGCGATCGAACGAGGCATCGCCCCACATATCCCCGGCGATGGACGCGAAACCGTGGTGAGCGATCCCAGCCTCGTCAAAGTTCGCGCCGAGGACGGCCGAAGCATCCGAGACGTGGATATCCGCGGCTTCATCGATCATCTCCCGAAGCCCCAAGGCGAATCCGACCCGCCGAGCACACGGGAATTCTCCAGTGCGGATGCGAGTGGCAGTACGAGCCAGGCTGCCAACATCGTGGAAGCCATCGAGGCCGGTGCGACGGGCCTGCTCCTCGATGAAGATACCTCCGCGACCAACTTCATGGTTCGAGACGCGAAGATGCAGGCGCTCATCCATCCCAGAGATGAACCGATCACCCCCTACCTCGATCGCATTCGCGAACTCTATGACGTGTTTGGCATTTCGACGCTTCTCGTCATGGGCAGCTCCGGCGATTACTTCGCCGTCGCAGACGCCGTCATCGAAATGAAGGCCTATCAGGCCTATGATGTCAGTGCGAAGGCCAAAGAGATTGCGGGTCGCGGCGAGTCGAATGCCGATGTGGATTCGCGAACCGCCCTCACTGCACTCACCGCAGCACGCAAACGGATTCCCGATCGCACGAGTTTCGATGCCAGGCGAGGACGACGCCACCCAAAGATCTCGAGTCGTGGATGCGATGAGATGGTCTACGGCACAACCGAAATTGATCTGCGCGGCATCGAACAACTCTTCGATGCCAGTCAGACACGAGCTATCGGATGGGCGATTCTATATGCGGCAACCAAGATCATGAATGATCGGATGACAATCTCAGCAATGCTCAATGAGCTCGACCGCTTCTTCGACCAAGAAGGGCTCGACGTGCTCGGCCCTGACCATCGGTCCGGCCATCATCCGGGCGCCCTCGCTCGGCCGCGGCGGATCGAGATTGCGGCGGTCATCAATCGAATGCGAACGCTTCGGCTCATTAGAGCGAGTTGAACCGGAAGGGAAACTCAAAATGGTCACCGGCACGCGCTCCCCCATCACATCCGAGATCGACTTCGACGCCGAAGGTCAACAAGTTGGCTTCTTGCGTTTGCCTCACTCCGTACACCGATCCGCCTATGGATGGATCCCGATCCCCATCGCGCAGATCAAGAATGGGGACGGGCCAACGTTGTTTCTCATGTCGGGAAATCACGGTGACGAATACGAGGGGCAGGTCACCCTGACGAAGCTCGTCCAGACGCTTGAACCGGATGCAATCCGCGGTCGCATCATCCTTCTTCCCATGGCGAACTACCCTGCGGCCAACGCTGGGCTGCGAACCTCTCCGATCGACGATGGCAATCTCAATCGTTCGTTTCCCGGCGATCCAGAAGGGTCCGTGACCCAGATCATCGCGCACTACATCGAACACGTACTCCTCGAAATGGCCGACTTCGCGATCGACCTCCATGCAGGTGGCAGTTCCCTGCACTATCTCCCAACGGTCCTCTTCGGTGAAAGAAAGGACCCCGCCGAGAACGCCACGATTTTGAAGATGATGCGTAAATTCGGTGCTCCCTATGCCTGTAAATTTGCTCGTTCCAGGGCAAACGTTTGTTCTTCCGCGGCACGACGGCAGAGCACAGCCTTGATCACGGTCGAGATGGGTGGCTCGGGAACGGTTTCAATGGACAGCTTGAAAGTGGCGGAAGAAGGCGTCCAGCGAGTTATGGCGAGCTTCGGCTTCCTCGCCGCGCCCGATGTCGTACCCGCCCCCTCAACACGAATCCTCGAGATTTCGAGCGCGGACTGTTTCCTATATGCGGCCGAGGAGGGGCTCTTTGAGCCCCGGGTCGAATTGGGCGCAATGGTGCAGGCGGAACAAGTTGCGGGTGTGGTTCACACTCCACAAACGCCATGGAAGCCTTCTACGGAGGTTCGATTCAAAACCTCGGGATTGGTGATCTGTAAACGTGTTCCCGCTCGCGTGGAACGAGGCGATTGTCTATTTCATCTGGGAACAGACCTGTCCATCTAGCAAAGACGGCCGGAGGCAGGTCGAACCTGCACGCGTTTCAATCCACGATGAGTTCGAGCCCGAGCCTCTCGCCGTGTTCTTCGACATAACAACGCGTCCCGGCTTCCATCCGAACCGTGTAGCAATCCTCGAGGTGAAGGATCTGATCCCCCCTCGAAGCGCGCAGTCTCTTCGAGAACGAGAACGAATTCCGGAAAGCCAGGCCTGCGATCGGTCGCGCAACCGCGAAGCCAGACTTCGCCGTCTGCTTCGCTTGGCCCTTCAAACGGAGCGGTCGAGCACATCGGGGAACCACTCAAGAATCGCGCCCCGCCCCTCTCAACGTTCACTCCCAAGAAGCGGGAGCCCTATCTCGCATACGGCATCGGGGCTGAAGAACTCCTCGAGAGTACTCCACTGATCCTCTCTATAGGATTTCTCGAATGCAGCGGCATGGGCGAGGAGGCGAGGGATATTGGACAAATCGCTCTCCTGGTACGGACCATCGTCCCCACTCGTCCGCAAGGTCTCGATCACGGCAGGGTCCACCTTGGGATGGATCATGAGCATACCGCGATCGGCCGAGCCGCAAATTTCGACTAGACTTACGCATTCCCGGAAAGCACCGCCCGTCGGAAGGAGATCCCATGCCCCATCCATTTCGATTCGGAGTTCAGATTCAAAGCTTGCCCATCGACAGTTGGCGCGATGATGTTCGTCAACTCGAAGCCATGGGTTTTGACTCGGTCTTCGTTCCGGATCATTTTGGGAACCAATGGGATCCAACCACTTCGATTGCCGCCATCGCCGGCGCGACCGAAAAACTGAATGTCGGATCACTCGTTTATGATGTCGACTATCGCCATCCCGTCGTCTTCGCAAAAGCCGCGGCCACCCTCCAGGTCATGTCTGCGGGTCGACACATTTTTGGTATCGGTGCAGGATGGATGGAGACCGACTACGTCGAAGCGGGCATGCCCTATGACCGCCCGGGCATCCGTATCTCTCGTCTCGAAGAAGCGCTCAAGATCATTACGTCCATGTGGGAGAACGAGAAGACGACCTTCGACGGCGACTACTACTCGACGAAGGAAATCGCCCAGGCAACAGACCTTCAAGGCCAGCCTCGACCGCCAATTCTCATCGGTGGCGGCGGACCCCGTGTTCTGCGACTGGCCGGACGTTATGCAGACATCGTCGGCATCAACCCGAAACTCGTCGAAGGCAAGGTCACTAAAGACACGCCCGGCGATAACGCTCCGGAACGAATTCTCGAAAAGATCGGATGGGTTCGCGAGGGTGCCGAAGCCGCTGGCCGAAATCCCGACGACATTGAATTTAATTCACTAAGCTTCGTAACGGCAATCATGGACGACCCGTCGCGTCTTCGAGCCGGAATCGCGGCCAACAGTGGAATGAGCGTCGAGCAAGTCGCAGACTGCCCGCTCTTCCTGACCGGATCGGCCCAGGAGATCCGGGAACGATTGGAAAAGCGGCGCGAAGAGACCGGGATCAGCTTCCTGGTCATTCAGGGCGGCGACAACGCCGTTCTCGAAAAATTCGCCAAGGAAATCGTTGGTCCACTCGCGGGCTGACACACATGGAACGGATGCGCCCGAGCCCATCCACAACTTCGACCCAAACAGGGTCCACACTGAAAAAGGTAAATAACATGTCGACAGCCATTCATGCAGGCCATACCGCACTCGTCACAGGAGGCGCTTCGGGTCTCGGTCGGGCGACCGCCCTTCTTTTGGGACGCGAGGGCGCGCGGGTTTGCGTCGCCGATCTCGATGGTCCGGGCGCCAAAAAAGTTGCACAGGAAATCAAGGACTCCGGCGGCGAAGCGGTCGCCTGTGTCGGTGATGTGGCCACCGTCGAAGGAAATGACGCGATGGTTGCGACCACCCTCAAAGCCTTCGGTGCCCTCAACGTGGCGTACCTGAACGCAGGTATCGCGCGAGGCTCGACGATTCGCGGCGGCGATGTCGACGTCTGGGACCAGGTCATCGCCGTCGATCTTCGCGGTGTCTTTCTTGGCATGCGTGCCGTCATCGAACCGATGGTCACCGCCGGCCAAGGCTCCATCATTTGCACCGCCTCCGTCGCCGGGCTACGCGGCGGCAACAACATGCCTTCGTATTTCGCTGCCAAGCATGGCGTCGTCGGTCTTGTCAAATCCGCGGCCGCGGAATTTGCGCCTCTCAACGTTCGCGTGAACGCTGTCTGCCCTGGCGTCATCGATACACCCATCCTCGGACCGGCTCATGGTGTCGCGGCCGTCACGGACATGCTCGGGCAAGGTCATCTACTGGGGCGCGTCGGCCAACCCGACGAAGTCGCACAACTCGTCTCTTTCCTCGCCAGCGATCGATCTTCCTTCGTTACGGGCGCCGCCTATCCCGTCGATGGCGGTATGACGGCTGTGATCGGAGCCGGAGGTGCCGATCACATGGACGAAGAAGATCGGCAGAAGCTCTTCGAACAACTCTCCGCAGCCGTTCCCAAATAGCGCACACCGACCCAATAGGGGGACATCGACATGGCCGACCGCCGCGAAACAGTGCTCATCACCGGCGCATCGAGTGGGATCGGATTGGAACTCGCGCGTATTTTCGCGAAGAATTTCTACGACCTCATCCTCGTTGCGCGACGTGAAGCCGAGCTTCAGTCACTCGCCCAAAACTGTCGCATCGAATACGGCTCGCAGGTTCATGTCTTCCCGATGGATCTTCTCGTTCCAGACGCCTCTGCGAAGCTCGTCGGGCAGCTCAAAGACAGCGACCTTGAGGTCGACATCCTCGTCAACAACGCCGGGCTCATGGACATGGGCCGATTCGCGGAGATCGAGGTCGATCGACACGAACGGCTCTTGCAGCTGAATATCGTGGTCTTGACCTCGCTCACGCGCCTGCTGCTTCCGGCGATGATCCAGCGTGGACGAGGCCGGATCATGAATGTCGCCTCGACATCATCCTTTCAGCCCGTCCCTTCGATCGCGCTCTACGCGGCCAGCAAGGCCTTCGTCTTGTCGCTTTCTGAATCGCTGTCCGAGGAGTTGAAGGGAACCGGGGTGACGGTGACAGCGCTGTGCCCAGGAATTACCAAGACGGACATGTACGATCGCGCTCATGCGGAGCACGACAGCGTGCAGTATTTGCCGCAGTTCTTTCTATCCAGCGTCGAGGATGTCGCTCGGGATGGATACGAGGCTTGTGTGGCGGGCCAAGCCGTCGTCGTACCCGGGATCCCCAACCAGGTGGTTGCGGGTGCAGTTGGACTTTATCCGCGCTGGTTGGTACGGGGCATCGGTGGCTTGCTCGGTCGAAGTTCGACGCGTTAGGCCTCGTTCGACAACAGTATGACTACGCCCAAATTGACCAACATGACTCAAGAAGGAGAAAACACATGGACCCGGAATCACCCTACGACGCAGTAAGCCGACGTAAGTTCATGCAGGTCCTCGGCATGATCGGCGTCGGCGGGCGAACGCTTCTCGAGACCGGAAATGCGCGGGCCGCAGTCGATGCCGCCAAAGACGCCGCCGCTGGCGAGAAAACGTGGCCAAAGATGACCTATCGCAAGCTCGGTCGAACGGGCTGGAACGCGAGTCGGCTCGTCATGGGTTGTGGCGCCACGCTCATGTTTCGACAGAAGGACGCGCTTCTCAATGCGGCGTACGACGCCGGGGTGAATGTGTTCGATGTCGGCTATCGCGACTACTACCGGAATGCAGAGAAAAATCTCGCGCCCTTCTTGAGGAAGGTCCGAGACAAAGTCTTCCTGATCTCGAAGGCCCCTGCCGACCTCGACGTCGAACCAAATCAAATCGTCACCACAGCCCAGGCTAAACAAGCCGCTCTGTCATGGGGTGAACGAATGAACGAGAGTCTTCGAGAGCTGCAAGTCGACCATGTCGACGCCTATTACTTGATGGCTTCCTATAACCCCTCACTGATCGCGAGTGATGAGGTCTATCGCGTCTTCGAGAAAGCCAAGGAAGCAGGCAAGGTCTCGCATCTCGGGCTGAGTACGCATCGAAACGCCGAGAAGGTTCTCCTCGCCGCCGCCGAAACCCGCCGATACGACCTTGCGATGATCGCGATCACGCCGGCGGGTTGGTACGACTGGGAGAGCAAGGGCGTTCTCGCTGGAACAAAGAAGATGGCCGACCTCCGGCCGGTTCTCGAAAAGGCACGGGCCGCCGGTATCGGACTCGTCGGTATGAAAGCCGCCCGGCATCTGGCTGGCCTGCCCTACGTCGGTTGGTTCGACAAGCCCGATGCGTTCAGAGAATTCTATGACGAGAAGCTGTTGGCCGAGCCGTTGTCGCCCTTCCAGCGAACCTACGCCTTCGTTCTGGCGCATGGGCTCGATGTCGTGAACGCCGACATGTCATCTCTCACACATCTCGAGGAGAATGTCGCGGCCACCGTCGGCTCACCCAGCTACTTTGCGTGATCCCGTTCGTCTGATCCCGTTCGCCTGATCGCGCTACCAGTCCGCCAACTCGGCGGCCCGATTTTGATGAACCCGCGGCGTCCCCATAAAGACGCGATCGAACATCGCTCGTTTGAACCAGATCTGCGTATCGCCTTCCCAGGTGAACCCGATGCCGCCATGGGCTTCCGTTGCATCCCGTGCGACCTGCTGATAGCGCTCGGTGATATGACTCTTGGCGATCGCAGCGACGCGTTCGCTCTCCTCAGGAACATGATCCAGCGCATGGGCCGCATACCAATAGAGCGCGCGGGTCGGCTCGATCTCGACGGCCATATTCGCCAGTTGATGCTTCAGGGCCTGAAAATGGCCAATCGTCACTCCGAACTGCTCACGATTCTTGGCATACTCGACACTCATTTCGACGAGCTTGGTTGCTCCACCGAAAGCGTCCGCGGAAATGAGAACCAGGCCCACATCGCGGACGCGCGCCGCCACCTCATCGCCACCCTCATTCAGCATTTCAATCGGTGTGTTCTCGAAATTCACCCGGGCAATTCGTCGAGTGCGGTCCGCGCCTTCAACGCGCTGAATCTCGACGCCCGATGCGTTCCTTTCGACGACGCCGAAACGCCCGCCGGCCAGCCCAACAACGAAGAGATCCGCGTGTTCTCCAAACTCGACGATCTCTTTGGTTCCGGTGATGGTTTCGCCCGCCGCCATCTTCCAGGCTTCCGGAAGCCAACCCGCATCCTCTTCTGCAAGCGCGACAGTCGCCAACGCGTCACCGCTTGCAAGGCCAGGGAGCCAGCGACCTTGCTGATCCGCATTCCCGGCCAGAGAAATCGCAAGGCTGGCCAGCGAATGGCTGAGATAGGGCACCGGCGCCGCAAGCGAACCCAGCGTTTCGGCGACGACCGCCAGATCGAGAATTTCGAGTTCGCTACCCCCGTACTCTCCGGGAAGATGGATTCCGGCTAGACCTAACTCCGCAAGGCCCTTCCAGAGAACTGGGTCGTATCCAACTTCGTCGTCGAAGAGTTCTCGAAGGCGTGCCGGTGGGCATTCATTGTCAATGAATTGGGCCACCGTTTCTTGCAGCAAGCGTTGTTCATCCGACAGATCAAAATCCATTTCATCCTACCCTTCTTACGCCGATTACCCTGTTTCTACTTGCTTCGATTCGCAGCCATGTCGCGCGGCAGACCCAGCCCACGCTCGGCAATCACGTTGCGCTGAACATTCGCCGTTCCGCCGGCAATGGCGATACCGAGGGAACCCATGTATTGGCTGAGCCAATTCGCCGTCGACGAGCCCGCCGTTCCCGTACCAAGCCCTGCGGCCAATGGCGCCCCAAGTCCGTCGTCGCCGAGAATCTCCATCGCGAGATGCGCGACCTTGTGCCCGATGTTGGTCGAATTCAGTTTGTTCATCATGGCGATGATCCCGGCATTCTCGTCCTTCAAGCCCTTGGACGTCTGCAGGAAACCCGAGTACTGGTGCGCCCGGATATAGCCTTCGATCCGGACGAGTTCACGACGAACACCCGGATCCTCGATCGCCGGCTGCCCATCGATCTTTCGCGACTTGGCCAACGAAACGAGCCCACTCAACAGCCCCAGAGACTGCGCAGCGTTTCCGATCGAGTTGCGCTCGTGTTTGAGAGTCGTGCGTGAAACCAACCAACCCTCTCCGCGCTTGCCAACAATCCAATCTTTCGGTGTCCGCACATCGTTCAAGAAGACTTCGTTGAACTCCGAGGAGCCCGTCATCTGGCGAAGTGGCCTAACGTCGATGCCCTTCGTCTTCATGTCTATGAGCAGATAGGAGATGCCCGCGTGCTTCTTCTCGTCGGGCTCCGTGCGTACGAGACAGAACATGTAATCCGCACGCTGGGCACCGCTGGTCCAGATTTTCTGACCGTTGATGACCCAATCATCGCCATCGAGTTCCCCCTTCGTCATGAGACTGGCGAGATCGCTACCCGAGCCGGGCTCGCTGTACCCCTGACACCAGTTGATCTCACCGCGAATCGTCGGGCCAACAAATTTTTCCTTCTGCCACTCCTCGCCGCGATCGAGTAGCGTCGGCACGAGCATCATGGTTCCGATCCCGCGCGGCTCCATCGGTGCGCGGGCTTTCCCAAATTCCTCGCGAATCACCTGACCACGAAGCGCATCTGCAGACTGTTCGGATCCACCGTATTGCTTGGGAATATTTCGGCAGAGATAGCCCTCGGAGATGGCACGCTCCCGAAAGAGCCGGGCGCCATCCTCTCGAGGCATCTTGGCTTCATCGCCCGCAAGCGGCCAATTCGCCGTCAGGAAGGTTTTCACTTCCTTGCGGTAGTCCTCTGTCTCCTGGCCATATGAGAGATCCATCGAAACCTCCAACGCACACCGCATAGCTCCCGAAGAATTGGGGAGCGAGGTGGGATTGGAAGTTTCGGACCCGCTGACACAAACGTCAACACCAGCTGGCGGCACTGCGAAGCACGATCAGTCGCCCAGAGCGTCGTCCAGAAAGGCCTGGAGCTGTGCTCGATGGATCCGCGGGCTGCCGGCGGCCGGACTCGCCGATTCGTCGCGACCCGCATACTCCAGCCGATGCTGATCGCCGATGATCGCCTCGAGACGATCCCGCACGAACGTCCACCCGCCCATATTGCGCGGCTCTTCCTGGCACCAGATCCGGCGCTGGGCCGACCTGTATTGGCCCATGAATTCTGTCAACAATTTTTCCGGCCAGGGATAGAGCTGTTCGACCCGAATGATCGCGACTTCGTGCTCCTTTCCCGCAAACCGCTTCGCCCGCTCTTCGACCAGATCGTAATAGACCTTCCCGACACAGATGATGACTCGCTTCACCTCGCTCGCGCGTGCCGAGGCGATCGGATCGTCGATGACTTCCTGAAACCGTCCGTTCGTAAAGTCATCGACTCGCGAAGCGGCCTTTGGATGGCGCAACAAACTCTTGGGCGTAAAGACGATCAGCGGCGCACGATAGGTTCGCTTCATCTGCCTTCGAAGCACGTGAAAGAACTGCGCCGAGTTGGTGCAGTTGACGACCTGAAGACTGTCCTCTGCGCAGGTCTGCAGAAAACGTTCAACACGCGCGCTGGAATGCTCCGGGCCCTGCCCTTCATATCCATGGGGCAGCAACATCACGAGCCCGCTCATTCGACCCCATTTCACGTGCGCAGAGGTAATGAACTGATCGATGATGACCTGGGCTCCGTTCACGAAGTCGCCAAACTGGGCTTCCCAGAGCACAAGGGAGCTGGGATCTGCCAGGCTATAGCCGTATTCGAATCCGAGAACCGCCGCTTCGGAAAGCAGACTGTCATACACTTCGAAGCGCGCCTGGGTATCGCTGATGTGGTCGAGCGGCGCATATTCCTCCCCGGACTGCTGATCGACGAGCACGGCATGCCGATGCGCGAAAGTTCCGCGCGACGAATCCTGCCCCGACAATCGAACGGGGATGCCTTCAAGAACCAGAGACCCATAGGCCAGCGCTTCACCCAGCCCCCAGTCGATCCCAGAATCCTCAGAAACAGCCTTGGCTCGGGAATCGAGAATCGACTGAAGCTTCTTGTGCACGCTGAAATAACTGGGGACGCGAGAGATCCCGTCGGCGATCTGTCGTAGACGGTCAAGAGGAATGGCCGTATCGAGTTCCTGCTCCGGCCTAACACGAGTATATCCGGTCCAAGGTCCGCGCGGCTCATAAGGCTCGTCGGGCTCCGGCGACTTCGAATGAATGATTTCGAGCGCTTCCTTGAGGGCCGCCTGCTGTCGCTCGTCGATCTGGTCGGCTTCCTCTTGAGAAATCCTGGCACCCGCCACCAGCTTTTCCATATAGAGCGTCTTGACCGACTTTTTGTCGCGAATCTTCTGGTACAGGCGAGGCTGGGTAAATGCGGGCTCGTCGCCTTCGTTATGTCCGTGCCGCCGATAGCAGACCATGTCGATCACGACGTCGTCGCCAAAACGCTGCCGGTAGGCCATCGCGAGTTTTGTGACATGAATGACCGCTTCTGGATGGTCGCCGTTCACATGGAAAATCGGAACCTGGATCATCTTGGCGACATCGCTGCAATAGAGCGTCGATCGCGCTTCGGCGGGCGTTGTCGTATAGCCGATCTGATTGTTGACGATGATATGGATGGTTCCGCCGGTGCAGTAGCCCGCGAGTTGGGACAGGTTGAGCGTCTCAGCCACCATCCCCTGGCCCGCGAAGGCCGCGTCGCCATGAACAATCACGGGAACGATCGTTTCGCCGTCCACATCGCCAGCTCGCACCTGCTTGGCCTTCGTCCGACCTTCCACTACGGGATCGACCGCCTCGAGATGCGACGGGTTCGAAGTCAAAGTGAGATGAACGCGCTCCCCCGTCGCCACGCGTCGATCGCTGGAAAACCCCTTGTGGTATTTGACGTCGCCCGAGCCGAAGGGAGCGTCTACATCCGGGGAGTCTTCGAATTCCGAGAAAATCGACTCGTAACTCTTGCCCAGGATGTTGGCGAGTACGTTTAATCGACCGCGATGCGCCATGCCGAGGACGACTTCACGAATGCCGTAGGACGGTGCGCTCTCGACAATATGATCGAGAAGCGGAATCAGCGATTCGCCGCCCTCTAGAGAGAATCGCTTCTGTCCAAGAAATTTCGTGGCCAGAAAATTACAGAAGAGTTCGGCCCCGGCGAGCTTTTCGAGAATTTTGCGACGTTCTGGATCTTCCAGATTCGGATGATTCTGTGACTCCTCCATCAATTCGCGAAGCCAAGCCTTGCGGCCCGGATCCTGAACGTGGGTGAACTCGACACCGATCGGACCGCAATAGGTCTGTCCGAGACGCGTGAGAATTTGCCGCAGGGTCTGAACCGAACCACCCGGCAGATCTCCGGCGACGAAGGGTTCCTCGAGATTCTCATTCCCGAAGCCGTAGTGCGCGGGATCCAATTCTGGAAAGTACGTCGACTGCCCACCGAGTGGATCGCTATGGGCGACCCGATGTCCGCGAGCGCGATAGGCATGAATCAGCCGAAGGACCCGCGCGTGCTTATCCGCGATATGCAGCATCATGGCGTCGTCGACCACTGCGCCGCCAACCGGCGCAGCGGCCGGAGTGCCCTGCGGATTGACATCGTGCCCGTTTGTCACTTGTCCGTTGGGAGGAGGTGGGGGCTCGGATTTCATGATTGCCGGGGCAGCCGGCACAGGCGGGTTCTGCGCTATCGCCTGGGGAACCTGGCGACGAATCTCATCACGAACGGCTCGCGCTTCGACAACGCCACCAAATTCTGCGGACCAGCTCTCGTCCACCGACCGCGCGTCTACGCGAAATTGATCGTGAACCTCTTCGACCCAACCCGCGTTGATGCCGAAACGCTCGAGATAGGGTGAGTCCGGGGCCTGGGGCTCGTCGGGATCTGCGTCCACGACCTCCCCGGCCACACCATTCGGATTCTGCGAGGACTTCATCGACTTTCTCTCCGTTCGAGTCGCCGTGCGGGTCACCCAGCATACAAGGCATCGGCCACTTCGGCCCTACGCTCAAGATTTTCGACCACTCATCGACGCGATCGGGGGGTTGCGAACCGTCCGGATTCTCCGATTCTGAAGGCATGCCGCTTGGCCCGCCACTTCGTCAGCCCTTCTATGCACGAGACTCCCGAATCGTCGCCAGCGAACTCATCGGATGTCTCCTCGTGCATCGCTCGCCTGATGGCCCTCGGCTGGTTCTCAAGCTGGTCGAAGTCGAAGCCTATAGGACAAAAAGGCAAGCTGCGAAAAACACGTCGTTAACCGAGTCTGACCCAGGACCGCGATAAGGACCGCGCTATTTCGGAGAAGCGCTGGGTCCGGGTGCCAGAATCGCGATGACAATCAGATTCTCGTCACCATCATTTCGAATTCCATGCGGAATGCCGGAGGGTGCGACTAACATCAATCCCGGCTCCATAGCGAGTTCTCGATCTTCGAGCAAGAACCGGCCACGGCCGGAAAGCACGTGATAGACCTTGTCCATTCCCTCGTGCGCATGAAGACCATGCTCCTGCCCGGGCATGAACGAGTTCAACCCGACAAGCATGCGGTCGGATTCAAAGATCGTCGACTTCCCCATTTTCTCAGGCTTGAAGACCGCAAATTTCTCTGGCCGAAATGTATTCGGATGATCCGGTAAATCAGGCATCGAAAACTCCATCCCTTTCAGTCTCAATGACGCTCAAGACCCGCCGCCCGACGACATCATTTCATCGATCGCCGCAAGCACCCGCGCGGGCTCTTCCATCGGAAAGAGATGGCCGACCTCCAGGCTCTCAACCCGGCCATGTGGAATCCGAGCGATGAGCGCATCATATCGTTCGCGATCGAAATTACCCTGGGTCGCGTGGAGCAGGAGGACCTCTGCGCGAACCTTCTCGACATCCTCGAAGAGACTCGACAGGGCCGCATTTTCGAAGACAGCGGCCTCAACCGCCGGCTCGCACTTCAAACAGACTCCGCCGTTCGGCGCCTCGCGAAGCCCTTCTCCAACATAGAGACTGAGCGCTTCCGTCGGAAAATCGCTGAAGAGCCTTTTTGAGGCGAAGTGTGCATACGCGGCGGCGAATGAGTCGAATTCGTTTCGACGGTTCCGAGCGCCGGCAGCGAGGTCGAATTTTCGCGATGGTGCTTCCGCTTGAGCTTCAGCCTCGGCTTCGGTCGGCGGCGAAAAGATGACCGGGTCGCAGAGCAGAGCTTTCTCGATCAGGTCCGGATCCCTTTGCGCCGCCGCCAGGACGAGCGCACCGCCAAAGGAGTGGCCAACCGCGAGTTTGACTTTTTTCGCCCCGACCCGCTGAAGGATCGCCCTCGTGGCGACTTCGAAATCCTCGGCCAGGGTCGACCAACCGTAGGCCTGCTCATTTTCGCTGGGCGAGATGGAAGTCGAGTCACCGTGACCACGGGCATCGATGGCGATGACCCGGTATCGGTCGCGAAGCCCGTTCGCGATGGGCGCCAGATTGGCGCCACAAAATCCCGTCGCGTGATGCAGTACGATGAGGTCCCCCTCACCGCCCCAATCGAGTAACGCGATTTCGATGCCGGGAGAGCTGCCCGATACGCGACGCCGAGTCACCCCGGCCATCGCTGCGCAACCGCGCTCCCAAGCATGCTCCCAGTCTGCGTTCTGATCTCGTTCACGACCCAAGCTGATCTACTTTCTGACCGCAGCTCGCTTACGCGGGAGCTGCCAATGATCTCTCGGCCCATTCGTCCTTCGAAAAACCGTCTATGCTCCGTGCTTGTCCTCAGAGCGCCACGACTTCAATCCCGGCTTGCGAACTCGCATTCGAGCCAACCTGGCCCAATTCGAACGCCGGACCCAGCCCGATCCCGGACTGCGTCCCGCCGCGGTTGCCCTCGTCATTACATCCAACGACGACGGGGAGGCTTGCTTCCTCATTACCCGGCGGACCTCGCGTCTGCGACATCACGCGGGCCAGTTCGCTCTACCCGGCGGCCGACTCGACGCCGATGAAACCATCATCGAAGCCGCGCTTCGCGAGACCCATGAAGAGATCGGCCTCAAACTGACTGAGGAGGACGTGCTGGGCCAACTCGACGATTTTGCGACTCGGTCGGGCTTCCGTATGTCGCCCGTCGTAGTCTGGGCAGAGCCAGGTCAAGAACTCCGACCCAATCCCGATGAGGTTGAACGGCTTCATATCGTCCCACTCATCGACCTCGAAAAACCGGGAAGCCCGGTTCTGCGGGAGATCCCCGAGAGCGACAGACCCGTCCTATCGGTCCCGATCCTCGACACTCTCGTCCACTCCCCGACAGCGGCGATTCTATTTCAGCTTCGCGAAGTCGCCCTCGCTGGCCGACATACGCGCGTCGCCCACTACGAGCAGCCCGTCTTCGCCTGGAAGTAGGGTTCGCCTAACGCTTCCCAGTGACAACGGGATCCCCAATGTTCATGAGGGGCAGCGGCGAGGGCGAATTTGAATCCATGAAATAGAGCTTTGCCGCCGGATCCTCGGCCATTTTTTTGAGCGCTTCGAGAGACTGGAGCTGGATGTAGGCGGGGTTGCCGGAAGCCGCCTTGTTGATCGTCGCGATTTCATAGGCCTTGGCATCCGCAAGAATTCGAATCGTCTTGCTTTGTTCTTCAGACGCGCGCCTCGTCGCTTCTGCTAGAGCGACCTGTTGTTCCTGTTCGAGCCGCACGCGATCGAGTTCCGCACGCTGGCGCTCGACTTCCTGTTCTCGTTCTTTTTTCCGACCGATGGCCTCAGCCAGGACGGGCGGGAGATTGATGTTTCGCAGGAGGACGGAGTCGATGATGATCCCCTTTGACCCAACATACTCGGCCAGCTCGAGAGTAAGGGCGTTCGCAAGACTGTCTCGAACTTCATCCTTGAATAGGTCTTCCGCGCGATCGATCTTCGTCCCGAGTTCGCGAATCAAGGATCGCGCCTTCGGCTTCAGATGAACCTGGACTATGCGCTCCTTGTCGCCGGTATCGCGATAAATCTGCGGGGCCCGGGATTTGTCCAGCCGCCACTGGATGCTGAGATCGACCTTGCTCAGCAGCTGATCCCGCGTTGGCATCTCGAGCTGGGAGATCTTGAAGCTGTCCTCACGCACATCGAGATCGACCCAGGTCAGAAGCGGATTCACGATGTTCAGGCCTTCCGGGTAGGGATCCTCCTGAACCTCGCCGAAGAGGATGGCCACACCGACGTGGCCGGCCGGAACAGCATGAAAAAAGCGCTGCCCGAACATGAGTACGAGCAGTGCGGCGATGGCGACAGATGCGAGCTTCGGATTCACGATACCCCCTAAATTGGCGTGTGGGCGGGAACTCTACCGCATCTGCTCGCGATCGGGTTCAGATGACGACCCTTCATTGGGGTCGCTCGGCATCCGGTCCTCGGCGATTCGTGCGGCGCTGGAACGGTGGGGTAGGAGCGGGGTGAGGGAGTTAGACGACGGCCTTGGCGTCCCGCAGCCGGGCAATCTCGTCTGCCGCAAACCCGAAGGACTCGAGAACGGCGTCCGAATGCTGACCAGCATGAGAGGGAGGCCGACCGAGTTCCGGGGCCGTTCGACTGAAACGCGGAGACGGCGCGGGCTGGGTCAGTCCATGGGACTCGACGAAGGTGTTTCGATGTTTGATATGGGGATGATTCGCGGTTTCCGACAATGCGAGGACCGGCGCGAAACACACATCCGACCCCTCCATGATCTCGCACCATTCATCCCGGGTCTTCGATTTGAAGATCTCCTCGAATCGTGTCTTCAAACCCTCCCATCCGGACTTGTCCATCTGAGCCGGTAGCGCCTCATTCGCCAGGCCCGTTTTCTCGAGCAACTCGGCATAGAACTGGGGTTCGATCGAACCGATCGAAATGTATTTCCCGTCGCTGGTTTCATAGGTGTCGTAGAAATGAGCGCCCGTATCCAAGAGGTTGGTCCCTCGCTCTTCGTTCCAGACACCCATCGCCGCCATGCTGTGGAACATGCCCATGAGCGTCGCCGCCCCGTCGACCATTGCGGCGTCCACGACCTGTCCCTTCCCGCTCGATGCGCGCTCGACCAGCGCCGACGCCACCCCGAATGCGAGCAGCATCCCGCCGCCACCAAAATCGCCGACAAGATTGAGTGGCGGAGTCGGCTTCTCACCCTTGCGGCCAAGCGGTTCGAGAGCACCGGCCAACGCGATGTAATTAATGTCGTGTCCAGCCGCATGGGCCATCGGCCCGTCCTGACCCCATCCAGTCATGCGTCCGAAGACCAGTCGCGGATTTCGTTCGAGACAGACATCGGGACCCAGTCCGAGTCGTTCCATCACACCGGGTCGAAAGCCTTCGATGATGACGTCGGCTTGTTCAACCAATCGCAAAACGACTTCGACGCCATCCGCTTGTTTCAGATCGATCGCGAGACTTCGACGCCCCCGCGCAAGAATGTCGGCGGGCGGTTTGGCCGGATCGCCTCCACGCACGCGATCGGCTCGATCGATTCGAATCACGTCGGCACCCATGTCCGACAGCATCATTCCGCAAAAGGGACCCGGACCGATTCCCGCTACTTCCAATACCTTGATGCCTGCCAGGGGTCCGCTTGCCATTATTCTCTCCGTGATCGGTTATGGGGCGAAGGGATGTGTCGCCCGGTTGCATCACGCCGTCAGCGCTGTGCGAAGGGAAACGGTAACGAATTGAAAGAGGCTGTGGGCGCGCCGGTGAATTAACCCGAGAGACCACTTTGCCCCCGCGCACGGGACGGTGTTCGACCCGAGTAGGCGCTCGACTCCCCGCTTGGCGGAACACGTGCAAGACTCTCATTGTCCTGGGTCGCGAGGAATCCGGTACAGATGGGTCAACGGAAAGATTGGAGATTGTCTTGAGAGTCGCGATCTGGGGAGCGGGAGCGGTCGGACTCGGGCTCGCGAGTGCGCTGGCTCGGCCTAAGAATAAGCTCCAGCTCCTGGTTCGCAACGACCGGCTCGCCATCACGCTTCGTGAAAAGGGCATTAGGCGAACCGGTCTCTTTGGCGAGATCCAGGTTCCAGCGGAAGAGCTCGAAATCCTCTCCCGTGTCGAAGGCCTCCTCGACCAACCACCGGAGTGGCTGCTCGTCTGCACCAAGGCCTTCGCGGCCCCCGAGCTTGCGAAGGAACTTCGGCCGATCGCGAAAGATCTGGCGCGGACGACGCGACTCCTGCTCTGCCAGAATGGATGGGGCAACGAAGTCGCCTTTCAAGACTTCTGGCCCCAGGCGCGCCTTTTTCACGCACGCGTCATCACCGGCTTCCATCGACGCGCCGAAAACCACGTTGAAATAACAGCCCATGCGGCGTCGATTGCACTCGGCAGTCTCTTTGGCGAGCCCGAGGCACAGCTCGCTCCCCTGGCCGACCAACTTTCCGTCGGCGGTCTTCCGACCGAAACGACCGGCGATATGCGCGGCGTACTCTGGGCGAAGATGCTCTACAACTGTGCCCTCAATCCACTCGGCGCCCTCGCCGGCCGCCGCTACGGCGAGTTGACCGCGGATCCCCGCACGCGAGCCTTGCTCGAAGAAGTCGTTCACGAAATTTTCAGGGTCCTGGCGGCAGCGGAGTTCCGGCTGTCGTGGCCGAATGCCGAGGCCTATCTCGAAGTCTTCTACGCCGAGCTGATTCCCCCAACCGCGGCACATGAGTCCTCAATGCTTCAGGATCTGCGGGCGGGCAATCCGACGGAGATTGAGGCGCTCTGTGGTGCCGTCGAAAGGCTCGCCGAAAAGCACCACATCGACACGCCGGTCGTATCCGCGCTCGCAACGCTGATTCGCGTAGCGGAAATGCGGCGCCCCTAGCGAAGGGCGGACCGAAAAGCGGCAAGGACGCGATCAACGTCATCGGTTGAAATATCGAGATGGCAGATGAGCCGGGTCGATACGGCCGCCGCGATCTTGATGCTGGCCGACAACAACTTCGCCTCGACCTCTTTCGGGGCCGCGCCTTCGAATTCGACGAAGACCATATTCGTGAACGGTCCATCGACCGCGACTCCGGGAATCTCAGACAAGCCCTTGGCCAGACGAGCAGCATTTGCATGGTCGACAGAGAGTCGATCGACATGCTTCTCGATCGCATAACGTCCCGCCGCCGCAAGGATGCCCGCTTGCCGAAGACCTCCACCGAGCATCTTTCGCCATCGGCGCGCTTCGGCAATCAGATCCACCGAACCCACCAGGACTGATCCAACCGGAGCACCGAGGCCCTTTGACAAACACACCGAAACCGAATCAAACCCCTGGGCAATCTCTGCCGGCGATCGTCCACTCGCCACCGCCGCGTTCCATAGGCGAGCACCATCGAGATGAACCCGCAGGCCATGTGACCGTGCGAGTTCCTGAGCGCTTGCGACGTAGTCGGCGGGAAGCACACGACCGCTATACGTGTTTTCGAGACACAGAAGCGTCGAAAGCGCGAAATGGTTCATGCTGGGTTGGCGCTTGATCGCCGCATCGATGGCTGCAAGATCCATAACGCCGGCCGATGACATTTCAATCGGCTGCGGCTGGATACTCCCGAGAACTGCGGCGCCCCCGCCCTCGAATTTATAGGTATGCGCGGTCTGCCCAACCAGATATTCGTCGCCACGCTGACAGTGGGCCATGATCCCGCAGAGATTCGCTTGCGTACCCGAAACCGCGAACATCCCGGCCGGAAAGCCCAGCAGGTCCGACGTGAACTCCTCGAGAGCGTTCACGGTTGGATCTTCGCCGTAGACATCGTCGCCTACCGCGGCCGCCGACATTACGGCGCGCATTTCCTCGGTGGGTTGGGTCAGCGTATCGCTTCGAAGATCAATCATGCTGAGCTTGCTTAGCAAGGGTTCGGTCGGCCGTCACGCATGAACCGAGGCGCACGACAGAGCGTTCGGGTCCGCCGTGTCCGATTGGCTCTCAGTGCCTACAATTCGATTCGCCTCGTCACGACTCTTCGCTGGGAAATGCATGACCCTCGACACCCCATTATTCCTGTCATTGATCGGATTCGCGTTAGCAACCTGTATCACGCCAGGGCCGAACAATTTCATGCTGATGTCTTCGGGCGCTCTGTTCGGGTTCCGACGCACCCTGCCCCACATTCTTGGAATTCAACTCGGCTTCATGAGTCTCATGGCATCGTCCGTGCTTGGCTTGGGTGCTGTCGTTCTGCGAATGCCCTGGCTGATCGCCTTCGTCCAATTTGCCGGCGCAGGCTGGCTTTGCTGGTTCGCTTTTGGCTTCCTGGCGGCTGCGCGCAACCACCGCGAAGCGAACATTGCCGGAGCGGATCTCACTCGCTCCCGACCCTTCAAATTTTACGAAGCGGCCTTCTTTCAATGGGCTAATCCCAAAGGCCTGATCATAGCGCTATCCGCGTCCGGCGCCTATCTAGGGATTGCACCGACGCCCTCCATTCGTGTGATGATGATCTGCGGAGCCTTCACGGCGATGGGAACACTATCCGCAGCAACCTGGACGCTCGTCGGAAATCTCCTGAATCAGCTCATGTCGACTGGACGTTCCGCGAGACTCCTGAACCTTATGATGGGACTTCTCATGCTGGCAACCGGCGCGATCATTCTCATGACCCCGACGCCCGCCTAACGAAGGGCGCAAGAATCAGTGCGTCCTCGGGACAAGCCTCGATGCAGAGCTGGCATGCTCGACACGCCTGCGGCTGAACGACGAAAGCCTGTCTATTTCCATGGGCCCAGGCCTTGATTCGCCCGAGTATCGTTAGCGTCGACTTGTCATCGGGCGAGAGGTCTTGAATTTCGAAGACGTCGTAAGGACAGACCTCAACGCAATCGTTCTTCGCCTCGCATCGATTGCGATCGACGACGGGCGCCACCTTGCCGGGCTCGCCGGGACAAGAGTCTGCATTCGCTCCAGTCATTCAATATTCCTTTGATTCGGGCGGCGACCCTATGTCGCGCCAAAAGCCGACTCGACCTGACTCCAGCCATGGCATCGAACCAAGGAACTTTGCGTCTCATGGGCAACTGAACCCAGAGAGCGATTCCATGGCCGATCCATCAAGGCGACGGGAATATCGAATTCTTCCACCAATCGCACCGCGGTATCGAGGTTGTCTTCGATCGCGAAGTCAAAATCGAAATCCGAGATATCAGCGAACCCAATCGAGGGCAAGCCCTCCAGGTTCCAACTCGGCCGATTCCATTTGTCGAGATGATGAAGCGCATCGTGGCGAATGCCGTGCGTCTCGAGCCAACGGCGAGATGCAGCGTTGGTGACCGGCGGCCGACCGGTCACGAGTGTGATGTGAACGCCAGCCGCATTCCAGCGGGACAGCACATCGATCGCGCCTTCCAGTGGCGCAATCGACTCGATGAACTCCGCTTCTTGACCGCGCTCCATGAACGAGTCGATTTCATGTTCGTCGAGTCCGAAGGACCTCTTCAAGTCGAATTCCGTGACGTCCTGCAGATTGAGTCTTCGATCATGCACCTCTTCGAGCAGATCGAGCAAACGCGCAATCGTATGTGCCAGAACATCGTCGATGTCGACATAGATGCGCCGATTGCTCATGGCGTCTCCGAACCAAGCACGTCGCTTAGCGCGGCCAGCGGTGCCTTCGCCTTGTCGAGCGATTCGAGGTATTCGCCTTCTGGCGTCGAGTCGGCGACGATTGCGCCCCCGACATGAAGATGGGCCTGGCCGTCTTTCCAAACGATCGTTCGAATCACAACTGACAGATCGAGTCCGCCCCGAAGATCGAAGTAGCCCAATGCGCCTGCATAGACACCACGACGAACCGCTTCGAGTCCTTCGAGGAGCCTGATCGCCGCGAGTTTGGGCGCACCTGTCATCGATCCTGGCGGAAAACTCGCTCGGAGGAGGTCGAATCCGTCACGCCCCGTCGCAAGCGTGCCGGTCACGGTTGAAACCATCTGGAAGACTTCCGCATACGCCTCGATCGCCATCAGCTCAGGAACCGAGATCGACCCTGGCGCGCAGACACGCCCGAGATCATTACGGACCAGATCAACGATCATCAGATTTTCTGCCCGATCTTTTTTACTGCTCTGCAACTCGGCCGCACGCAGCACGTCTTCCTCCGTATCGCATCCTCTGGGCTTCGTCCCCTTGATCGGACGACTCTCCACATGCCGAGATCCATCGAGACAAAGAAAGCGCTCCGGAGAACTCGAGAGTATGGCCGTCTCCCCATCGCTCAGGTATGCCCCAAATGGTGCGGGATTATGCTTTCGCAGCGCCTGGTAAATTAGCCACGGATCTTCGTCTGCCTCGACCGTTAGGCGTTGGCTGAAATTCGCCTGATAGACGTTTCCCACCGCGATCTCTTGGAGGATCGCGTCGACGGCTTTGGCATAGCCACTCGCATCGACGGTCGAACCGAAGTTGGCCGACGCTTTGGGAGGGTCTGCCGCGATCGACGCGGATCGCCCGACTCGGGGACGGCTCACGAGGATTTCGTCTACTCGAATCGAGAGCTCATCGACAATGGCTCTCGATCGCATAACAGATAATTCCCGCGCATCGACCTCTGCAAGCTGGGAATGCTCCCCAAATCCGAGCCCGACAATCCACAGACGTTCGGATTCATGATCGAATGCCAGAATCTGATCAACGTACGACAGTGACAAGTCGGACAGGCCGATGTCGTCCGCGTTCGCGAATTCGACGCGGGGCTCGAGTTGGCTGGCTAGCTCATAACCGAAATAGCCGACCGCCCCACCTAAAAAGGGAAGCTCGAGCCCCTCTGCCAACCCGGCCGCCTCATGCCACTGCGGCGCATTGGATGGTCGCGATGCGGACAACGGAGGCGCGTCAAACTTTCCCGCAGCCACATCCTCCGCTTCGACCGAGCCTTGTGTACGGACTGAATAGATGAGCGAATCCGTGCGCGGAAGCAAAGACCGTGCGACCTCGACCGGATCAGACTCGAATCGCGTGACCCCATGCGGAAGGCCTTGCCAGACCGAACGGCGCACATCGAGGAGAATTTCGCGACCTCGCGCTTGCAGGCAGAGATAGGGATCCGTGCCCGCGAAGGAGTAGCGGCCCAAACGAGCGTTTGGCAGAGCACTGTCGAGCCACCAGAAGCCCGTTTCCATATGCATTTGCTCTACGAGGCTGAGCCACTCGTCCAGCGAAGCTGGACGATCCAGCGCCGCGAGCGCCATTCGCAAGGAAGAATGAAACATCGGAGTCTCCGGGAAGCCGGGAGGCTACCGCATACCCGATTTCGCGTCATAGACCGAAGCGCCAAATCTTGATTCCAGCGCCCCGTTCGCCCGCTACACTGGCCGCTCGCCCCCCCCAATATTGGTGATCGATGGTCGCATTGAATCTACGGGCAGCACCCAAGTCAGCCCCAGGTCCGGCCGCAAGTATGACACCCGATACGGTGTGAAAACGCGACTGTCGGGCTCGAATTGAGACATCATAAATTGACGAAGAAAATCTGCTTTTATCATGCGGGATGCCCGGATGGGTTCGGCGCCGTTTGGTCCGTACGAAACGTCTGGGGAGAATCGGGCCGGTTTGTTGCGCGAGGTCATGAAGATCGCGTGCGGATGGATGAATGCGAAGACGCCGTGGTCGCGTTTGTCGACCTCGCGCCCGCCACGGACGAGCTTCGAGAGCTCGCCGGTGTCGCCGAACAAGTCCTCGTCCTCGACCATCATGTGACCGCTCGCGACCGCCTTCTGAGCGACTCAGCTTTCGTCAATGAGCTCGAGTCCGAAGGCCACCTGCTGCATTTCGACCTCGGCCATTCTGGTGCCGTGCTGGCCTGGAACCATTTCCATCCGGATGAGCCCATCCCGGATCTGCTTCGTTATGTCGAGGATCAAGATTTGTGGAACTGGGCCCTGCCCGATTCCGACGCGGTGAACGCAGCGATCGCCTCCTATCCCCGGGAATTCGAAGTCTGGGACGGCCTCGCAGACGAAAAAATAGAGGCCCTCATCAAACAGGGAAAACCAATTCTCCGAGCGAATCGCATCGAGGTCGAAAGGCGACTCGACCACGCCAAGCCTCTCGCCCTCGGAACGCGGCGAATCGAGGCCATCAACGCCAGCGTAAATCGCGCTCAGCTTGGCCATGAGCTCTCCAAGCGAGCCCAATACGGGGAACAATGGGGGATCGTCTACCGCGTGGAGGGGACCGAGGTCTTCGCGACAATCTATTCGATCGGGGATCTCGATGTCTCGAAAATCGCACTTGAGTATGGGGGCGGTGGACACAGGAACGCGTCGGGCTTCCGCGTGAGCCTCGAAAGGTGGCTCAAGGACTTCGTGGTCTAGCCCGAAGAGGCCTTCATCGGAGCCCGGTTGCTCCGACTCTCCGAATGAGGTAACTCCAGTCGTTATGCACGATCTGTCCAGTCACAATTTCGCGTACACCTTTTATTTTAGCTACGGCCGGGGCTGGTTTGCCTCCGGGGCCGAAGCATGGTGTGCCGGAGACTGAGATTCGGCAACAAAGCTTCTTATTGGCCCCGAGAGACTGCTCTCGGGGCCTTTTTTTTGTGCTCGCACGTAGCTGATCCAATTGGAGAACGACATGAGTTCACTCGAAGACCGTAATCTCGTTGGCATTGAAGAATTGCCGACGCCCTCGGAGCTGAAGACCCGGCATCCAATTTCGGCGCAAGCCGCGGACGTCGTCTTGAAGGCGCGCCGAAGCATCCGCGACGCGCTCCACGATCGCGACCGCCATCGTCGCGTCGTCGTCGTCGGTCCCTGCTCGCTTCATGATCCCGCGGCCGCGCTCGACTACGCCAGCCGGCTTCTCCCCCTCGCCAATGAGCTGGACGACCATCTCATCATCCTCATGCGGGCCTACTTCGAAAAGCCGCGCACCACGATCGGCTGGAAGGGACTCGTCAATGACCCTCATCTCGATGGGTCCTGCGAAGTCGCGGTGGGTCTGGCAGGAGCCCGAAAGCTCCTTCTCGAGATCAGCGATCTCGGCCTGCCCTGCGCCACGGAATTCCTCGACCCGATCTCCCCGCAATACATGGCCGATGCCATCGCCTGGGCCGCCATCGGAGCACGGACAACCGAAAGCCAGACGCATCGCGAAATGGCCAGCGGATTGTCCATGCCCGTCGGTTTCAAGAACAGAACCGACGGTGATGTCGCCGTCGCGATCGACGCCATGACGGCGGCCGCTCATCCGCATAGCTTTCTTGGAATCCGTGCAGAGGGAAAGGCGGCCGTGGTCAAGACGGCGGGAAATCCGGATACGCATATCGTGTTACGCGGTGGTCGCGACGGCACCAACTATGATCGGGAAACCGTCGAAGGCGTTAGCGGGAAACTCGCCGTTCGCGGTGTCATGATCGACTGTTCCCATGGCAACTCCCGAAAAGATCCCGCGCGACAGGGGGACGTCATTCGTGAGGCCGCTGCGCAGATTCGGGCTGGCAGTACAGGGATTCTCGGCGTCATGATCGAAAGCCATATCTATCCCGGTCGTCAGGATTGGAAGCCGGAGAAGGGCCTCGACTACGGCGTGTCTATTACGGATGCCTGCATCGGATTCGATGAAACCGAGAAGCTCCTTCGTGAACTAGCAGTGGCCATGCGACCGAGGGCTCTTCGCCGGCCACCGGGGGCGACGGCGAATGTGGCCTAACGATAGTGAGCAGACAGACTTCGCTCGCCGTGCCGATGAGCCAGATTCGCAAAACCGACGCGAACTCATACGACAGCAAATCGTCTTATTAGTCCGCAACGGTTGGAGACTACCCAAGAGTTCGCGACGTTCGTCAGCAACTTACAAGTGGGCCCGCAAACGCGAGCCGAGAGTGATACGGCGGGATTATACTGAACCGTCTATTAGGAGTTGGGCGTTCCCGAATTAGGTAGCCTTCTAACGTAGAGACTTCTGCGGCGTAGCGTTGACGGTCAACTCTGTCTGTTACCGCTGAACGCCGGCCGGCAACGGTCGGGGCAGGTCGGGATCCTGGAAGTGTACTTCTAACACTGGATCTTATTGTGGGCTTCGCGCTTCCAGCATTCGTCCATCTCAGCAACCGATCTCGGTCAAGCCCTATGCGTGTCTCCGGTCTTCGCGGTTTTCCGCTGGCAGGCGCTTGCTGCCCTGGTCCTCTGGGGGCAACTCTCCGAACTGTTAGCCGAGGCTGTGAGCGTCCTCAACCAAGGCTGGGTCTACCGTGGACAGCACGCCGGGAACCCAGTGCTCTTCCATGTCCCCGGCCATCCCATTACCGTCATTCCGTAACTCATCTAGCTTGCTGCCGCAGTCGCCTACTCCTTCTCGGCCCTGAGACTCGCCCGGAGACACTATCCCAACCCGACTACCCCGGCGGTTATGACTCTCGAACACCGGCATGGCCTTCGAGCGAAAACAGCGTCAGCGGATCATGAGTGCTCGGACTCTCGGGCATCCTCGGCCGCCCATGCTTTGGGCGTGTAGGTCTTCATGCTGAGTGCGTGGATCTCTTTGCCCATCCACTCCTCGACACTCGAGTAAACGAGCCGCTGCATTCGGACACGATTCAGGCCGGCGAAGTCTTCGGAGACGATGGTCGCTCGAAAATGCTGACCGCCGTCGCGCGCACCGGCATGTCCGGCATGAAGATGCGACTCATCGATCACTTCGACATGGCTCGCATGCAGGCGTTCGCGAAGTCTCGCCTCTATTGCATCCCGCATAGATCAGTCCTTCGGCAATCCAAGAATACGCTCCGCAATGATGTTCTTCTGGATATTGGGCGTCCCGCCCCCGATCACGACTTCGGGCCAATTTAGCGAGTATTTTGCCCAGGCCCCGCCATCGACCGTCGGCTCCTCACCACTCATCAGTGATCCCGCAGACCCCAGGATTTCGAGGGCCAACTCCCCTAGTCCGACCTCTAGATCCGCGCGATGAAGCTTGTTGATGGAGGTTTCCGAGCCCAGCGGCTCCCCACGTAGCTGTTTCGTCAGAAATCGCATGCCGTTTAGCCGCATCGCTTCGATCTTCGTATCGGCCTGTGCGATTCGACGGCGAATCCCAGGATCGTCACTCATCTTCCGACCGCCGCGTTTAGTTCGTTGCGCCAGATCCTTTACTTCCTCGATCTTCCGAATCAGCCCATGAACCTCAGCAATACTCGATCTCTCAGAAGCCAGAGCCGAGATCGTCACCTGCCAACCCTGCCCTTCTTCGCCGAGCCGATTCTCGACGGGCACCCGAACATTGTCGAAAAAAACCTCGGCGAAGATCGCTCCGCCGCTCATGTTCTTGATCGGCCGAACCTCGATCCCAGGCGTATCCATGCGAACCAGTAAGCATGTTATGCCGTCATGCTTAACGTCGACCTTCGACTGCGTCCTCACCAGAAGGATGATCATCTCCGACCACATCGCGATCGAGGTCCAGATCTTTTGACCATTCACGACGTATTCGTCGCCTTCTCGTTCGCATCGACACTTCAAGCTCGCAAGGTCTGACCCTGAATCGGGCTCGGAATAACCGGTACACCAATGATATTTTCCGTCGAGGATGTCGGGAATATATTTCTGTTTCTGTTCTTCGGTTCCGTATTGAATGATCGACGGCCCGACCCAGGCAAGCCCCATGAAACACGAACCGAGTGCCGGGGCTTTGCGGCGCGCCATCTCATCTTTCAGGATGACCTGCTGCATGATCGATCCTCCGCCACCACCGACTTCTTCGGGCCACGAGAAGCCAACCCATCGTTTCTCGCGAATTCTCCGGGTCCACGACGCCATCAGCTCCGGTGTTCGCAGAGCACCTTCCGGTAGATTCTCATCCAGAAACGCACGAACCTCGTCGCGAAACACTTCTTCTTTCTCTGAAAGCTGGAAATCCATTACTAGAGACCTCCCAAACTGGCAATTCGCTCATAGTGGTAATCCGCGTCTCCGAACGTCGGACGCACCCATTTCGATCGTTTCAGATAGAGCTGGATGTCGTATTCCCACGTATATCCGACGCCGCCATGGAGCTGGACGCCCATGATCCCGGCCGCCGGAAACGCGTCGCTGCAATACGCCTTGGCCCGCGATACAGCGATCCTTGCGTCCGGGGCATCCTGATCCAATGCCCAGACCGCGTAGTAGACAAGCGACCTAAACGATTCGACATCGACATAGATCTCGGCCAGAGGATGCTTCACACCCTGAAACTTCCCGATCGGCTCGTCGAACTGAATCCGTTCCTTCGCAAATTTCGTCGTCATCTCAAGCGCCGCTTCGGCCGCACCGACCGCCTCGGCGGTCACCAGCGCCGCACCGAGATCGAGCAACCATTCCGCAGCAGGCCAACCTCCGTTCGTCTCACCCAGAACGCAGTCGATGCTCACACGAACATCTCGAAGCGATAGACGCCCCCCACGCTTCGTTAGGTCCATCCCGTCGAAGCGCTCGACCGAAACACCTTTATCCGACCCGTCCACCACAACTAACGAGATCGCTTCGGGATCCGCCCCCGTCCGCACAGCGACCACGAATGAATTCGCCGAACCCACATCGGTCACAAATAGTTTTTCGCCCGACAGCACCCATTCGTCACCATCGGGCTTAGCGAATGTCTCTATCCCCTCCGGTGCGAGCGAATCGCTTCGTTCGAGAAAGGCGAAGGTTCCGACCCTTGAACCATCGGCCAAAGCAGGCAGCCAGCGTGCGTGTTGATTCGAAGTACCAAATCGCTCGATGGCCTTCGCCGCAAGGACCGTCGAAATCAGAGGCGAAGGAAAGAGCGAACGCCCCGTCTCTTCGAGAACGACGAGCAAGGTTTCGAGATCGAGGCCGACGCCACCATGTTCTTCCGGAACACAGAGTCCGACCCAACCCAGTTCGGCCATCCGAGCCCAAAGCGCCGAATCGAATCCCGACTCGGAGCAAACATCCTCTCGAACTCGAGTGAGCGGCGCATTCTGATCGAGGAATTTACGAACTTCTGCACGAAGCAGATCCTGCTCCTCGGAAAAGCCAAAATTCATGGTGATCTCCTGATGGGCGAGCGAAAAACCCTCAAACTGAGGGAGAGCGGACGCGGCTTTCAATCATAACGAGGACCAGGCGCGACAGGCACGCGGAAGCCAGCAGCCGAAGTGAATATTTCCATCCGTATCGCTTTAGCTACACCCTAGATCAAGCCTCTCGGCGGCCGGAGGAAGTCAAAATGAGCCAAGCCACATTCCTAAAACTGCCTGATCCACCGGGAGACGACTCCAGAGACTATCCCCGGAGGGCCACCATGCGACCGTCCTCGCAAAACCCTCAGCACTCAATCAGCTGCGCAGCGAAAACCGACTTTCACAGAGGTCGACGAGCTGGCGCAGCTACTCTACTGATCACCCTCTTGATTCTTTGTGGGCCACCCGCCTTCGCCGGCGTCGAGACCCACGCCGACCAGGGTCGCCGAACGCAGACCGGCCCCAAGGAAGTCCAGATCGCCGTGAACGGATTCCCGATCGGAGACCGATCCCCATCGCCAACCCCGAGTGGATACACCTTCTCGGAACGGGGCCGACTCCTTCATGCACGGCCAACGCAAAGCGTGTTAGTTGGTCTTATCGGATGCCCGGGATGTGATTGGGGCCTTGATTACATCGATGGTCTCTACCTGGGAATTGGTGGTCGACGCATCATCGAGCGCAATCATCCACATCGAGCACGCACCCCACACATAAGAAACGCCGATCACAGACTGCACCACAACTACAAAGGAACCAACGATCACGACTGAGGTGACGCTCAGAACTCTCCGACCATACTCTAAAACCCGAGGGTGACTATCTAACGCTGCGCATGAATCCATATAGAACAAGGAGGCAGAGTAATGCGACGTATTCAGTTCGGCGATTTCGAGGTGGACCTTGATCTATTTACACTGAAATATCGCGGATCGACAGTGGCGATCGGAAAGCGAACACTCGACCTTCTGATCTGCCTAATCCAGAACCGCGATCGCGTCGTAGACATAGAGCAACTCAGACAAGAAGTGTGGATGTCCGCCGCTCTGAGCGCCGCCGCTATCCCAACGTGCGTGCGAGAACTTCGACGTGCTCTAGGCGACGACGCTGCCAATCCATCGTTCGTCGATTGCATAAGGGGGCGCGGATACAGATTTATAGCAGAGGTACAGTACGCACCGATAGATAGACGAGACAACGATGCCTTGATTGAGGAGCTTCCATTTGCGGGTCGGCGCTCTGAGCTGACGATCCTTCGTCGGATTCTTCAAAAGTCAATTTCTCGAGCAAGCGGTAGTCTGGCCATCATTCGCGGAGAGGCCGGGATGGGGAAAACTCGACTTCTGTCGGAGTTCCTCAAGACTGTTCCTTCGCGGGTAAAGAGATTCACCGTCCGATGCTCAAACATCGAAGGCACCCCCTCTTTTTGGCCATGGACGCAGATTCTTCGCGACGCTCTCTCATCAGCAGAGGCGAAAAATCGCCCTTTGATCGAAACCTCACAACGGCTGGCCATCGCATTTCCGGAGATACTCGGATCAATTGACTCCAAGATCGCGCGAGCATCCAAGCTCGATCGGTTCTCTGTTTTCTCCCAATGGGCGGAGGCTATTCGGAACATCTCGAACGGAAATCCGCTCCTCTTAGTATTTGAGGATATCCACCGAACAGATTTCGACAGCTTGGCGCTGTTGTCATGGATTTCTCAAGAATTCACATTCGATCCCGTCGTTCTACTAGCGACCCATCGACCTTCACCCAGCCTAGATGCTACGGCTCAAGCGCTGTCCGACATAGCCGATGTGCGCGACAGCATTCGCATCGATCTTGCTCCGCTGACGCCAGATGACATCTCAGTAATGATTAACCCCCTAGATGTCGACAGAAGTATATTCGGCAAGGAACTAGGCCGACGAACGGCTGGCAACCCTTTCTACATAACGCATCTAGTTCGGTACCTTGATTCTCGTTCAAACATCGGTCCTGCTAAAACTCTAAGCCTTGAGCCTCCCGCAAACGGACGAGAAATCCTTTCTCGACAGCTCTCGGATCTGGCACCGGATACTCGGAAGATCCTCGCGGTGGCCTCCGTTGAAGGCGTTGCCTTTTCGATTGCTGCTACGTCGGAGTTGCTAGGAATCGGAACAGTTAGTCTGATTTCGCGACTGGAGCCAGCCCGAAGGGCCTGGCTGATTCGCGAGAACGGCTCTGGCTTCGTCTTCTGTCACCCAATGCTTCGCGAAGCGCTCTATCAGACTATCGAATCGTCGAAGCGTCGCGAAATACACGATCGGCTGGCGCGCATGTTAATCTCGCGCACAGACTCACATACAAACTCTGCTCGAATTTCGGACCATCTCGAGAACGCAAAACCAATTCCTCGTTCCGCCGAAGTCAAAAGGTTTGCTCTGCTCGCGGGCCGTCTGTCTGCGTCAAGATTCGCATTTTCAGATGCCCAGGTCTTCTTTCGACGGGCACTGGATGCAGCCCAGGAGAGTATCGATACTCAACTACCAGCCGTGTGTCAGATAATGCTTGAATACGCCAATGCCCAACTTCATTCAGGTGATCGAGACGGCGCAAGAGCAACTTTCCTAGAAACTGCCAGGCTGTCTCTGACAAGCCCAAAGAGTCGATACCAGCCGTTAGGTTAGGAATGAGCTGCTAGAGCGAGTATTTGAACCGTTCTTCACATCAAAGGATGCTGGAAAGGGTACGGGGCTAGGACTCCCGGTATATAGACGGTCGATGGAAGACTACGGCGGAAACATTTGGATCGAATCAAGGGACGAAGGCGGCACCCAAGTCTTTATCGAAATTCCAAGTGCGATCGAGGATGCTCAATTCTCGGCCGGTTCGGTTTGGCTCAACCTCAAAGCCCCACAACCGCCAGAATCGCCAACACACTGCCCACGGCCGCAACCCCATATAACAAGCTCCCCACTGCCCCATCGCGCTCTGCCCCGCCGAAATCAATCAGCAAGGACCGGACGTGATGCGCGCCCTTCCATAGCGGGAGGACGAGCAATGCAGCGAGAAGGAGTTGTCCAACCGGGATAACGCCGAACAACCATGAAGTCGCCAGACCGTGCGCGCGGTCCCACGAAAGTGCTGATGCGTCGACCATTCCCATTGGTATGAGCAGGCCCACAACCAGAACCCAGCCTGTGAGAAGCATGGTTCCGATCAAGATTCCTTGACCAAACAAGAGCCAGATAATCGGTTCAATCTTGAGGAGTAGTGCGCGCATTAGAGGATTACTCCTGCCAGAACAGCGGTCATGAAGGCTGTGATGCCGAACCAGACGACATAAAGCATGCCGTGAATGATTGGGCCTGGCGGCGGCTTCATGGGGCCCATTGCGGGGGGCTGCGCCTTCGGAAAGAGTCGGAAGAAGCGAACGGCGACGAAGATCACGGAGACAAGAGTGAGTAGATGGAAGGCGATGTAGATCGGGTTCTTCAGACTCTCCATCGCGGCATCCCAGGCTTCGGGGCCGGCGCCGAGGGCATTAATGAGGCGGATGCCGAGGAAGGCGATCAGGAAGTAGATGATTCCGGTTGCGTCGAAGAGGATATACGTACGAATCCGTTTAGCGCTCCACCAAGTAGAGGGCATTTGCGGCGGCGCGGCGCGAGTTCGGCCGGGCGTGGGTGGAGCCATGGCTTCGGGATGGGCTGGGCCGGCCATTATTTCGTTCCTCCTCGGGGAAGGACGAGGCCCTTCGCCCAGTCGATGACGGTGCCGAACTTGGCTTGGTTGATGGCGGCGGCCGGGTCGACGTTCTTCGGGCAGACTTCGGAACATTCGTTGGCATAAGAACAGCTGAAGACGGTTCCTTCGCCGCGGAAGATATCGTGTCGCTCTTCGGCGCCCTCGTCTCGACTATCGAGGTTGTATCGATGGCCGAGGGCGATCGCTGCCGGGCCGAGGAAGTCGGGTTCGTTGGCGACCACGGGGCAGGCCGAATAACAAAGCATGCAGTTGATGCACATGCTGAACTGTTTGAAGTTGCCGAGTTCTTCGGTGGACTGGCCGAACGTGTCCTTCTCTGGATGTAGGCTGGCCTTGTCCTCGGCTTGTTCTTTGGCGCGAATGATCCAGGGTTTGACGGATTCGAACTTGTGCATGAAGCCGTCGAGTTCGACGACGAGATCTCGAACGATGGGGAAGTTAGCGAGAGGCTCGATGTCGACGCGATCGTCGTAATCGCTGAGCGCCGTCTTACAAGTGAGCTTGGGTTCGCCGTTCACCATCATCCCACACGAACCACAGACGGCCATTCGACAGGACCATCGATGGGAGACGGTCGCGTCGATCTCATCCTTGATGAAGTTGACCGCGTCGAGGACTTTCCAGCTGTCCTCGCACGGAACGGTGTATTCCTGTTTACGCGGCTTCTCGTCCCGATCGGGGTCGAAGCGCGTGATGATGATTGTTTTCTCGACCATTAGTACTTCCGCTCCTCTGGCACCCATTTCCCAAGCACGACGTCCTTCTTTCCAAGCCGGGGGCCGGCGGGATCATGGCGCGCGATGGTGTGATAGAGATATTCCTCATCGTTTCGGGTCGGGAAGTCCTTGCAGGTATGGGCGCCCCGGGACTCTTTCCGATGCAGAGCGGAAACCGCCAGCACTTCCGCAACTTCGACCATGTTCATGAGTTCGAGGGCGGTAATGAGTTCGGTGTTGAAGACCTTGCTCTCGTCTTCGAGTCGAAGATCCGCCACTCGTCCTCGGAGTTGGGCAGTCGCGCCGACTCCCGCCTGCATAGAAGCTTGTTCTCGGTAGACACCAAAGCCGGCTTCCATCGCGAGGTTCAATTCGCGTCGAATTTCCGAGATGCGTTCGCCACCCTTCTTACGGCCACGAAGATTCTCGACTCGACCGGCTTCTTCTTCGGCCTGAGCGCGAAGCGATGCTTCGTTGCCCTCGGCCGATCCGTTGGCGTAGTCCATGGCATGGTTGGCCGCCGCAGCTCCGAAGACGAGACATTCCGTCAAAGAGTTCGAGCCCAATCGGTTGGCACCATTGATCGAGACACAAGCGGTTTCACCAGCCGCATAGAGCCCGGGCATTTCCGTCGCACCATGAATGTCCGTATCGACACCACCCATCATGTAGTGGACAACCGGACGGACCGGAATCGGCGTCGTGACGGGATCGACTCCGATATAGACATTCGCCAGTTCGCGCACGAAGGGCAGACGCGAGTTGATCTTGTCTTCACCGAGATGGGTAAGGTCAAGAAGAACATGGTCACCGTAAGCACCGGAAAGGCCGCGACCCGCTTCGATCTCCTGAACGATGGCTCGGGAGATCATGTCGCGTGGGCCCAGTTCAGCCTTGTTGCCAACGCCGTAGTCGTATTCGACCAGGAAGCGGTCACCCTCCGAATTTCGCAGGTAGCCGCCTTCTCCGCGGGTCGCTTCCGTAATCAGAATGCCCGTTCCAGGAAGTCCTGTCGGGTGGTACTGAACGAATTCCATGTCCTTGAGCGGGACGCCTGCGCGATAGGCGAGTGCCATTCCATCGCCGGTCTTGATCGTTCCGTTCGTCGTAAAGGGGAAGATCTTGCCGCCACCGCCGGTCGTGAGAATGACCGCGCGACCCAGGATCGTCGAGTATTCGCCGGTCCGGATATCAAGGGCAGCAACGCCGCGGCAGGCACCGTCTTCGACGAGCAATTTCGAAACGAAATACTCGTCATAGCGAACGATGTTCTTGAAACGCATCGAATGCTGGAAGAGGGCATGCAGCATGTGGAAGCCGATTTTGTCGGCCGCATACCAGGTTCGCTTGGTCGTCATCCCGCCAAAGGCGCGCGTCGCAACCGTGCCGTCTTCGTTTCGGGAGAACGGGCATCCCCAGTTTTCGAGGAGTGCGAGTTCCTTGGGTGCTTGCTCTACGAAGTACTGAATACAGTCCTGGTCGCCGAGGAAGTCCGAACCCTTGACCGTGTCGTAGCCGTGGAGTTCGAGGTTGTCATCGTCGCGCGCGATAGCCGCGGCGCCGCCTTCTGCGGAGACGGTGTGGCTGCGCATCGGATAGACTTTTGAGACGAGTGCGATCGAAGCGGTCGGATTCTTTTCCGCGGCCTCGATTGCCGCACGTAAGCCCGCTCCGCCGCCGCCGACGATGACGATGTCATGCCGGAAAACATCCATCGACTTCCCTTTCCTATCTTTGGTTTCTAACGCTTTTGGTCATCCGAGGGGTGTGGACCGGCTCGCAAGCCCGGAGTCAAAACCCGTGGCAGAACGAGGAGCCAGTCTATTTGTGACCCTTGAGCGGCCCCTTATCCCCAACGCCCCAGGGTTTTAACCGATGTGTTCGGCAATTGAAAGATGATCGGGGGATCCATCTCAGTTCTCGAAAATGCTCGATGTAAAAGCGGGGGCGGCCCCGAGGGAACGGGGCAAGTCCAAGGCCTGTCGCGGCATTCGAAGCTCAGCTCGAGGGCGCGGTCGGCTCCTGCTGAGTGAGACAATGCACCGCACCCAGCCCGAGAATGAGGTCCTGAGACGGAATCGGCACAATCGGTCGATCCGGAACCGCCGCTTCAAGAATCGACAGCGCCTCGGCGTCCTGATCCACGCCGAAGGTAGGCACCAGGACCGCGTGATTGGCAAAATAGAAATTCGAGTAGCTGGCGGGCAGTCGGCCGTCGGGACCAAAGAGTGGGTCGGGCATCGGCAGCGCGATGACCTCGAGCCGCCTCCCCTCCGCGTCGGTCATGGTCTCAAGTCGGCGGCGATTCTCCGCCAATGCCGCGTAATTTCCGTCCGACGAATCCCCGCAGACCGCGGTTACCACGCGCCCGGGTCCGACGAAGCGCGTCAGGTCGTCGACATGTCCGTCCGTGTCATCACCAAGGATTCCGTCACCGAGCCAGAGGACTCGCCGGGCGCCGAAAGAATCTGCGAGAAAGGCCTCGACGGAAGCATGCGAGCGCTGGCCCGCCTGACCCGCGCGATTGGGATTAAGAAGGCAGGACTCCGTCGTGAGAAGCGTCCCGGCGCCGTCGCCGTCGATCGACCCCGCTTCGAAAAGGATCGGCGATCGGGTCGATACCACACCTGCCCTCCGGGCCATTTCCCCGGCTACCCGCGCATCGAGCGCCCAAGATGGGTATTTGCCGCCCCAGGCATTGAATTCGAAATCGAGAAGTCGGCGCGAGACGGAGCCCCCCTCCTCCGCCTGATCAAGAACGAAGATCCCGCCGTGATCACGAATCCAGGCGTCATCGGTCGGCACGCAATAGATCTCGAGGTCCGCCAAATCCTCGCACCCGGCCCCGCGAAGCCGGTCACGAACTCGATCGCCCATCGCATCGTCCTGAGCATGAATTCGGACGCCCTCGCCTGGCAGGATGGCACGCACCATCTCGACGAACGCGTCCTCGACGGCACTGAGTCTTCCCGGCCATGTCTCTATGTTATGTGGCCACGAAAGCCAAGTCGCGCGATGTGGCTCCCATTCGGCGGGCCATCTCCTCGACTCCCACCTAGCATCATCCTGACCTGAATGCGGGTCGGCGTCAGGCTTCGAGCGCTCTTGCATCAGTCCGTTTCCGAACCTGTTTCCCGATCATCCAAGAAGCGTTCCGACAAGCCGTCGTAGGCGTCCACTCGACGATCCCTGAAAAACGGCCAATCTCGCCTCACGCGCTCGATCAGTCCGAGATCGCACTCAACGACCAGTACGGCCTCTTCATCCTCAGGCGCTTCCGCCAAGATTCGCCCAAATGGATCCACAACGAAGGAACTACCAAAGAAGCGAATTCCGCCATTTAAAACTGCGTCTGCGTCCGCTGCCCCTTCGAGCGTCTCATGGCCGACGCGATTGACCGCGACGACGAAGAGGCCGTTCGCGATCGCATGGCCTCTCTGAATCGTTCGCCATGCATCGCGCTGAGCCTCATCGATCGCCGGATTCTCATCGAATTGCCAACCGATCGCCGTCGGAATCAAGAGAATATCCGCTCCAGCGAGTGCAATCGAACGAGCCGCTTCCGGAAACCACTGGTCCCAACAGATCAACACACCAAGCGAGCCCGCTTCGGTCGAATGAACCGGAAATCCGAGATCGCCGGGAGTGAAATAGAATTTTTCGTAGTAGAGCGGGTCATCCGGAATGTGCATCTTCCGGTAGCGCCCCGCGATCTCGCCCCGGGCATTCAAGACGACCGCCGTGTTGTGATAGAGCCCAGCGGCACGTCGCTCAAAGAGAGATGCGACAAGAGAAATTCCGAGATCCGAGACCTGTTTCGAAAGCGCCTCGGTCGAGGGGCCAGGAATCGACTCCGCCCAATCAAACCGACTCGGGTCTTCGCTCTGACACAGATAGGGCCGCCGAAAGAGTTCCGGCAGACACACGACATCGGCACCGCGACGCGCCGCATCGGCCACCGCATCCTGGGCATGACCCAAATTCCGATCCGGATCGGGCTCGCAGCGCATCTGGACGAGGCCAACCCGGCGGATTTCGGATGATTCGTTTCGATCTTCTCTCGCCATTGAGAGCTTGGATAAGGCAAGCGGAGACCGATCGCAAGGAAACCGAGCCTGAGGGGGCTCCCCGACATGACCGGACTTGTCACGACCTCGGCCGATGCTCCTAGGAGTCGATCACGGCGATATCACGGGGGGGGGCAATGGAGTCGATCAAATGGCAAACGGGACAGACAGGGCAGCTGGAATTCACGGCGCAGACCGGGAACGCGAACCGGCATGAGGTGCGGGACGCGCAACCCGATTTGGCCGGGTTGCATCGCATTTCGGTCCGGGCGAGGCGCTCGGATAGCTGGCTCGACGCGACGGTGACGCTCCTGGCGACGATCGTCTTTGGATTGGGTTGGGCCGTCGTCGAGCTCGAGGGCGCCTTGCCGGTGCAGGCTGGGTACGATCAAGCCTCCCAAAACGCCCAAGCCGCCCGGGCCGTCTGGTCTTCGAGTCCGATCGACGCTTCGATGTTGGCCGATGCCCCCGCGACCGAGTCGACCCAATCGGTCGCGTTCGAATTCCGGATCGGAGAAATGTGGGGAGCCGAGAGAGAACGATGGACCGACCTGGCGCCGCAGAGCTCGAAGCAATGATCGACGCAGAGTTCGCCCGAGCTGACTCCGATACCGCGGAAACGGCCGAGAAACAGATTTCGACCGGGACTCTTTCGATCGAAAGCGCGGCCGAAACCCGAGTCATTCTCGTCGATGCGTTCAATGTCTTGCATGCGGTCCTGCTCGGAAGAGAACGCGATCATGGCTGGTGGCGCCGCGAAGAACGCGAACGCCTACTTCGTCGCATCAGCGGCTGGAAGAATGGCCCAGACGAGATCTGGGTCGCCTTCGATGGCGCCCAACCCGCCTGGTCTGTCTGGGCAGAGCCCATCCTCCGACCCATCACTGTGGCCAGCCGCGGCCCCATCGTCCATAGCGTATACGTTGAATCCGCAGATGATTGGATCGTTCGACGTGCGCGCCGCTCGGCGCGTCCCCAACAACTGATCGTTGTGAGTGCCGATCGCAAGGTCTCGGGTCGTGCTCGAAGCGCCGGCTGTGAAATCTGGACACCCTGGGCCTTCATCTCTCAATGCCCGACTCTTTCGGAAGACCCAACCCAATCGACGGAGTCCGACTAACGCGAGACAGGACCGACTCCCGCCGGCCACAACCTCCAACAGGCCGGAGAATAGACGGGCTACGCCTAGCACCAGGATGCTCGAGATCGTCGACACAGTACGAGGCAGGATAGTAGTCGGAGCCCTAGTCCAGCAGATTCCCCAGCCAGTCCTCAATTTGCGCAGAAGAATCGCAGGGGCGGGGCAGGCAATCTAGCTGAATCGAAAGGTGCACCGATTTCGGCGTATCTCCGAGCTGTACCGGTCAATTCCGGACCTCTTGCTCCGATTATTTCCCTACGGACCTAGCAGTCGAGTCCAGGCATAAGAAGTCATTCCGATGTCGAAATGCATTAGGCGCATATCGATCTTGATTCTGGCGATTTTCATGGGTTTACCGTGCATTGGATCGGCGGATCATGGTGACGAGAATGGTCGAATCGGATTCACGCAGACTCAGTTGAAACGTCTTCTTCGAACGAAGATGAGGACGATCTCGGAAATGGCAAATAATCCGAATACAGGCAAAATATCTCGACGAACGTCACCCGACATTGCCGAAAGAGGCCGACGCGGATTATTCGCACGAGCGGATCCACGCGTGGCCAAGACTAAGTAGACTCGACGCAATCGCCCGCGCATGTCCGAACAAACCAAACCCTATCGATTCGTCGCACCAAATGCGGCGGCATGAGCATCGATGATCTTCGATGCATTCTCCTCGACCGCACGCCCGCTGACATCGATCATGCGCCAACCCTTCTGACGACACAGCTTGCGAGCGCGATCGAGTTCGAGCATAACCTGATTCGGATCGGTGTAATCCGTCGAAGACGGAGCGCGCATGGATCGCAATCGGGCCGTTCGGACCGAAAGCAATGTCGCCGGATCAACCGTCAGCCCGAATACACGACTCGGGTCCAGTTCGAGCAATTCTTTCTGGGGATCGAGACCCGGAATGAGAGGCACGTTGCCCGTCTTGTAGCCGCGCTGGGCCAGATACATGGAGAGCGGCGTTTTCGAAGTTCTCGATACGCCGGTCAAGACAATGTCGGCTTCGTGAAGCGTTTTCAGATTGGCGCCATCGTCATGTCGAACCGCGAATTCGACGGCTTCGACGCGGTCGAAGTAGTCGTCCGAAAAGCCGTGCAGCAGACCGGGCTGGTGGCGCGGCTCGACGTGCAGACGCTGGGCGACGCGCATGATCAGCGGTCCGAGTAGATCCACAGCGACGACACGGCGCTCTTCGGCTTCGTGCAAGAGCGCCTCGACGACCTCTCCTTCAACGAGGCTGAAGACGACGAGCGCCCCGGTTTCTTCGGCCTGCGCGATGACTCGGCGGACCTCGGAGACCGTGCGGGCATCGCGAAAGACCCTCAATCGCCAGCGATTTCGAAACTGAATCATCGCGGCGCGAACCGCTGCACTTCCCGTGTCTCCCGTGCCATCGGAAACCACGAAGACCGTCATCTCGCCTGTTTGGTCCGCCATGAGCGAACAATAGCGGGGCTCCGGAAAGACCGACCAAGAAACCACGCAATCGCCGGAATTCGTTGACGAAATCGATGGACGGCCCCATTCTCTGCGGGCCATGGCCTACGACCCTACTCGTCTCGAAGAAAAGTGGCAGCGGTATTGGGAGCAGAACGCGACCTTCCGCGCCGAAATCGATCCCGCGCGCCCGAAATATTACGTGCTCGACATGTTTCCCTATCCGTCCGGCGACGGACTCCATGTCGGTCATCCCGAGGGCTATACCGCGACCGACATCATCGCTCGCTACAAGCGCATGCGCGGCTTCAACGTTCTTCATCCGATGGGATGGGACGCCTTCGGTCTACCCGCTGAACAATACGCGATCAAGACCGGAACCCACCCGCGTGTCACCACCGAGCGCAACATCGAAAACTTCAGGCGACAGATCAAATCTCTCGGCTTCAGTTATGACTGGTCGCGTGAGATCGATACCACCGACGCACGTTATGTCCGATGGACGCAGTGGATCTTCCGAAAATTATTCGAACGCGGTCTCGCCTATGAGGCCGAAGTTCCAGTCAACTGGTGTCCGGAACTCGGAACCGTCCTGGCCAACGAAGAAGTCATCGACGGCAAGAGTGAAGTCGGTGGCCATCCCGTCGTTCGACTTCCCCTCAAACAATGGATGCTGCGGATTACCCAATACGCGGATCGCCTGATCGAAGATCTCGACGACCTGGACTGGCCCGAGCCCATCAAGAAAATGCAGCGCGACTGGATTGGCCGATCCGAAGGCGCACACGTCCGATTCCCGGTTCTGGGCCACGAGGGAATCGAGATCGAAGTCTTCACCACTCGACCAGACACGCTCTTCGGTGCGACCTACATGGTGCTCGCTCCCGAACATGGCCTAGTCGAAGCGATCACCGCGAGCGATCAACAGACTGAAGTGAAGGCCTATGTCGATCGAGCCGCGCGACGCAGCGAACGCGCGCGCATGTCCAACTCCGGCGAAAAAACCGGCGTCGCCACCGGCGCCTTCGCACGCAATCCGACTAATGGCGAAGAAATCCCGATCTGGGTCGCCGACTATGTACTCGCCGGATACGGCACGGGCGCGATCATGGCCGTCCCCGGGCATGATCAAAGGGATTGGGAATTCGCACAAAAATTCGGCCTCCCCATCCGAGAAGTCGTCGAGGGCGGCAACGTCGAGGAGGCCGCCTGGACGGGAAGCGGTTGTGCGACGGCATCAGACTTTCTCGACGGCCTCGAGACCGATGCAGCCAAGAGCAAGATGATCGAATGGCTCGAATCTGAGAATAGAGGCGCGGGAACGGTCACCTATAAACTTCGGGATTGGCTCTTCAGCCGCCAGCGATATTGGGGCGAGCCCTTCCCCGTCGTCCATCACGAAGATGGATCCATCGCGCTCGTTCCCGAATCCGACCTGCCTCTCGTGCTCCCCGAACTCGACGACTTCAAGCCGAGCGGTGAGAATTTCGAAGCGCCACTTACGCGGGTGAAAGACTGGATCGAAACGACGGACGCCGAGGGTCGACGCGTCTTGCGCGATCCCAATACGATGCCCCAGTGGGCCGGAAGCTGTTGGTATTTCCTGCGCTTCCTGGATCCCATGAATGATGAAATGCCCTGGTCGACGGAAGCCGAAAACTATTGGATGCCCGTCGATCTCTATGTCGGCGGCGCCGAACATGCCGTGCTGCATCTGCTTTATGCACGGTTCTGGCACAAGGTATTCTTCGATCTCGGACTCGTTCATACCCGCGAACCCTTCCAGAAGCTGGTCAACCAGGGAATGATCCTCGGCGAGAGCTTTCGCTATTACGATGATGACCTGGCCGACGAAGGGAAGGACAGCGTCACTCGTTATCGATCCAAGGACATCCGCGAAACCGACGAAGGCCCCGTAGCCAAAGAGGACGGACGAGCACTCAAGGCGCGCTGGATCCAGCTTGGCGAGGTCGCTTATGACGACGAAGGTGCGCCCATCCATCCACAAGACGCCGAACTCGAACTCGAACGGGTCGTCGAGAAAATGTCCAAGAGCAAGGGCAACGTCATCAATCCGGATGACGTCATCCGCAAGCACGGCGCCGACTCCATGCGGCTCTATGAAATGTTCATCGGCCCACTCGAAAAGGCCGCACCCTGGTCGACGGACGGAATCCAGGGCATCTATCGGTTTCTTCAGCGCGCATGGCGACTCTTCCACGTCGGAGACGACGAGCAGGAGACATTTCAGGCACCGGTCGCCGGCCTCGGAACCGACGATCAGCGCCGACTCACGACGCAGACCATTCTCGGAGTCACCGAAGATCTCGAAGCCATGCGATTCAACACTGCAATCTCCAAGCTGATGGTCTTCTCTCGGGACATCACGAAGGACGCGCCTCTGCCTCGCGAGTCCGCGGAAATTTTCACGCTCCTTCTTGCGCCGATGGCCCCCCACCTCTCAGAAGAAATCTGGCTTTTGTTAGGTCACGAAGACACCCTCGCACACGAGCCCTGGCCCAAAGCGGACGAAAGTCTTCTCGTCGAAGAAACCATCACGCTCATCGTTCAAGTGAACGGAAAAAAACGCGGCGAAATCGAAGTGCCCTCGGATGTGTCCAAGAAAGACGCAGAGCAGAAAGCACTCACCGTCGAGAACGTCCTGAAGACACTCGACGGGCGACAGCCGAAGAAGATCATTCTCGTTGCGGGACGCCTCATCAATATCGTCGGCTAACCCGGCCCTCCCGTCCGTCGTTCGGTCGTGCTATGGATTCAACATGAGCATAGATCTGCGAAGTCGGTATCTGGCTGAAATAGAGCAATCCATGACGAAGGGACTGGCCCTACCGGCAGCGTGCTATCGCGACTCGGCCTTCTTCGAGCTGGAACTCGAACATATCCTACGCCCGGGTTGGCATCCGATTCTTCGCTGGGACTTGCTTCCGAAAGTCGGCGACTACCTCGCGATCGATCTCTTTGGAGAGCCACTCGTCATCGTTCGAAGCGACGATGAGCGTCTACACGTCTTCTCGAACGTCTGTCGCCACCGAGCGCATACGGTCGCTAGCGGAACCGGCAACGCCAAATCCCTGGTCTGCCCTTATCACCGCTGGACCTATGGACTCGACGGATCCCTTAGCGGTGCGCCGTTAATGGACGATCGCCCGGAATTCGATCGCACCGAGTGCGGCCTCCGGGAGCTTCTAACGGAGTCTTGGCAGGGCTTTCTGATGGTGAACCTCAGCGGCACCGACAATTCCACCAATGAAACCCAGTCCAAATCTGTCGCTGAGATGCTAGGCGGACTCGACGATCGTCTCGAATCCTATGACCTCGAAAAAATGGTCACGCTGGGAACACTCGACTTCGATTCGCCATGGAATTGGAAAGTCATGGCGGACAACTTCATGGAGTCGTATCACCACCTCGGCATCCATACAAGCACCTTGCAGAAATCCAATCCGGCCAAAGGCACCTACGCAGTGAAGACCGATGGGGCGTACTCACTCCTCGAGAACCCTGGCATCAACGACTCGCCGGGCTTCATCGTTACTCAGATTTTTCCGAGCTTTCTACTGAGCGTCTTCGACGGAGGGCCCTTCGCAGCCTGGTACGAGATGAACATCGATCGACATGATCATATTCATCTGCGAATTCACCTCCTCGCACCACCATCGTTAGGCGCGGTCCCCGGAGTCAGCGAATCGTTGATCGAGAACGTGAACTCGATTCACCTAGAAGACATTCCCGCTTGTGAGGCGGTCCAGCGGGGCATAGTCAGTCAGCTATGGCAGCCGGGACCTCTCAGTCATCAAGAAGGATGCCTCGCTCACTTCCATCAACATCTAGCAGAGCGACTTCGCCTTCCGAGTGCACGCTAAAAACGAATCAGCCTGTCTTCATCTCAAAGAAACAGAGCTTGTTGCCATCGAGATCCCGAACGTAGGCACCGTAGAAATAAGGCGTACGCTCACCGGGTTCACCATCGTCAGTCGCACCCAGCGAAATGGCCTTGGCATAAAGCTTGTCAACGCCTTCTCGCGAGCCGCCGGGAATGGCGATCATGTTTCCATTGCCATGACTCTGTTCTTTCTCGTTGTAGGGAATACAGAGCGCGAGCATCGCGCCGCCCGCTTCACCCCCGTAGAACTTGATTCGGTCCATCCCCATGACCTGCTTCCCGCCGATCTCGGCCAGAAGCGCGTCGTAAAACGCGACCGCGCGGTCCATGTCCGTCACACCAATCGTTGTATAGCCAAGCATCTTTCGCTCTCCAGTTTTCTAGTCAGGTCTAACTGATTTCCTCCAGCGGCCAGCGCGAGAGTCTACGCAAAGATCGAGCGCACAATCACCCCGCACGGCGCAAGAATCCAGTGTGCTCTTGCGAGCATGCTTCGCTGTAGACGGCGGGACAAAACCCGGGATACTTTCTGTCGAATTTACGAGTCGATGGGTGGCTTGCCTGCCTAAAGGGCTTGAACCAGCGCAAACTCTACGGCTCTCCGGATCGCCTTGAATTTCCGGAGAAGCGCATCGGCGGGTGGTGGGAGCGAATCTCCTGGGACCAGGCGATCTCTGAAATCGGTGCCAAGGTGAAATCACTTCGCGCCGAACACGGGGCCGACCCGACCAAAATGTACGTGGGAACCGCAGCCGGCTTCAGCATGCTGCAACCGATCTTCGCGCAGGGCTTCATGCAGGGCCTCGGTTCGAAAAGCATCTACGGCTCGGCGAGTCAGCTAGGTCGAAGCCGATAACGAATCGGCATTCGCTTCACGCCGCCGAGAAAGCTTGATCGCATCCGCTCATACGGGCCCGCGAGCTCGACTTCATCGAGTCGATTCGCCAATTCGTCGAAGATGACCCGCAGTTCGAGCCTCGCAAGGTTCGCCCCGAGACAGAAATGTTCACCGATTCCGAACCCGACATGGGGATTCGGACGGCGATCGATGCGAAAGACATCCGGGTCGGCAAAGACTTCCTCATCCCGATTCGCGGACGGATAGAAAAGGCAGAACGCATCACCCTTTCGAATCTTCTTCCCGTGCAACTCGACATCCTGGACAGCCGTTCGGCAGAATTGGATCACAGGACTGGTCCAGCGCACGATTTCCTCGACCGCAGGATTCACAAGTGCCGGATTCGCCTTCAATTTGGCGAACTCATCCGGATTTTCGATCAGGGCGAGCAACCCACCGCTGGCCGAGTTCCGAGTCGTTTCATTCCCGGCGACGACGAGCACAAAAAAGTACGAAAGAAGCTCGAGCGGAGGCATCGGTGCCCCGCCGATCTGTGAGTTCGCCAGAACGCTGATAATGTCGTCTCGCGGATGCTTGCGTCGCTCCGCGGCGAGTTCCGCAAAATACGCAAAGAGCTCGTTGCGCGTCTCTTCGATCGAAACAAAGGGAATCTGCGACGCGCCCGGGACATCGGCTTGAAATTCCGGATCTGCTGAACCCGCCACACGGTTCGTCCACTCGAACATTTTCGGCCAATCCTCGCGAGGAACGCCTAACATGTCGGCGAGTACGCCGAGCGTGAGCGGAACCGCCAGATCGCGCACGAAATCACCCTCGCGCTCTTTACCGTCCCCCGCCATTTCACTCAACAAATCCCGCGCGATCCGACGCACTTCATCACTCTTTCGCGCGATCGCTCGAGGCGTGAACCAACTCGAGGCAGTCCCGCGATATTCAGAGTGCTCCGGCGGGTCCATATTCAAAAGCTGACGCACGAATTTCCGCTCGCCCTCGACGGGCGCCCCTTCTTCGAAAACCGCCAATCGGGGACCGTTCTGGAAAAGATCGGGCTGTTTGGAAATCCGGACGAGATCTGCCCGACGTGTCACCGCCCAGAACCCGACACCGCCGGGTACATCGAACCAATGAATGGGGGATTCCTTCCGAAGACGCTTCCAGGCATCAAACGGATAACCATTCTGCATGTAGGTGTCAGGCCCGATCACATCGAGTTCATCGAGACTGGGGAGATCCGAGCCGGTGGTGGTGCTCTTGGTGGTAGCAGTGGTGGTCGAGGACATCAGTCACTCCTGCGCCGGGCAGCCATATCGGCGTAACCCAGCTTCCCCCGAGACTCCCAGTCCTTCGCCAGCTCAAAAAACTCTGGCCCCATCGGATTCTGTCCGCGAATCGGCATCGAACCACGGCGAATCGTCCAATCGTCCGGCGACAGCTCACCCGCCCGATCAAAATGCTGCGCCGCAGCGACGGAGTCGCCTCGCTGGTGCAGGAACCAGGCAATCGCCCATTCCGCCCGCGCCATCTCTTCGTCCGCGGTGGGCGGTGGCATCGTCGATGGCACCATTTCATCCGTTGCCACTTCACCGGTCTTGACCCAGGCGCGAACGGCCTCGAGGAAGGGACCGGATTCCCGACCATGAAACTGCAGAAACATGTCGCTTCCGTACTCGGCCGCATTCGGTCGCACGACCCTCCCCTCTTCGTCGATCCAGACGACGGTGGGAACATTGATCATCCCGTAGCGATGCGCGACGACATGCTCGGTGTCGATCAGGCTCGGATGCGTAGGCTCGGCCTTCTCGATATACGGCTTGGCCGCTTCTGCTGATTCATCAAGAGCGATCGTGATCGGTACAAATCCCTCGTCACCCAATTCTTCGTAAAGCGCCTGCCACACGGGCAGATCTTCTCGGCAGCCTCACCAGGATGCGTAGGCGATGAGTAGGACTTTTTTCCCTTTGAAACTGGAAAGCGAGAATTCCTTCCCGGTTAAATCGGGCAAAGTGAAATCGGGCGCGCGGCCACCCAGGAGTTCATCACCATGCGCGTCGGTGGGTGCGCCGATGCTGACGACGGATTCGGCCGCATCGATCGCGACCGGTCGTCCAAGGACATCGCCTAACGCCACCAGATCGAGGCCTTGTTCGGTGATCAGCTCGGGCCGATTGCTGATCGGAATGCAGACGTCGCCCTGGCAGAGCCCTTCGGGTTTCTGGTTCCAACCCAGCGCGGAGAGGACGGGTGCGGTTTCGAAACGCACAACCGAGCCGTCGACGGACACAGTGATCGGAGCAGCCTTCCCGTCCTCGATCATCGTGAATGAAGCTTCGCTCATGATTCTCTCCAAAATTCCAGGTTCAGAAAAGTATAGAGAACCGAAACCACACCGCGCAGAACCTTTTCAGCCAGGCCTTTACGCAGCGGCCTTCTTTTCCGATCATCTCGTCCGCCCGATCGACCAGGAAGCCGACGCCGCGCTTCAGAAAACACGGAGACCAGAGCCATGAGTAAACTTATTCCCTTCGAGATCAAGATCGCCGACGAGGCACTTGACGACCTGAAACAGAGATTGGCGAACACCCGCTGGGCCGATGCGGAAACCGTTGATGATTGGAGTCAGGGAACGCCAGAGGCCTATCTCCGGGAAGTCTGTGACTACTGGGGAAATCAATATGACTGGCGCGCGCGGGAGGAACGACTGAATCGTTTCCCTCAGTTCAAAACGAATCTCAATGGTCTCGACATCCACTTCATCCATGTGAAGTCCCCGGAGAGCACGGCCACACCGATGATCATGACCCATGGCTGGCCCGGCTCGATCGTCGAATTCCAGAAAGTGATCGGCCCACTCTCGGATCCGGTCGCCCACGGCGGGCAGGCCGAAGACGCCTTCGACATCATCTGCCCCTCACTGCCCGGATACGGCTTCTCCGACAAGCCGACCGAGCCGGGCTGGGGAATCGAAAAGATCGCTGCGACCTGGGCCGCGCTGATGGCACGCCTGGGCTACGAAAAATACGTGGCACAAGGAGGCGACTGGGGCTCGATGGTCACGACGTCACTGGCTGCCCAGGACCCGGAGCATTGTCTCGGCATTCACCTCAACATGGCGATCGCTCCACCGACTCCCGAGTCGATGGACAACCTCACGGAGCTCGAAAAGAGTGCCCTCGCCGGCATGGAGCACTACACGAGTCTCGACAGCGGATACTCGAAGCAACAGTCGACCCGCCCCCAGAGCCTCGGCTATGGACTCGTCGATTCGCCGGCCGGCCAGGCCGCCTGGATCCTGGAAAAGTTCTGGAGCTGGACCGACTGCAGCGGCCATCCCGAGAACGCTCTCACCCGCGACGAAATGCTCGACAACATCATGCTCTACTGGCTGCCCGCGACCGGGGCGTCCTCAGCGCGTCTCTATTGGGAGAGCTTCAATTCGCCACCCATGATGGAAGTCACGGTCCCGGTCGG